>Ga0209172_10000993_pt1 | contig 67594 bp, 60 predicted proteins | sample LarsenN4metaG_FD_184113 | JGI IMG/M metagenome (GOLD analysis project Ga0209172, IMG submission 184113) | Hot spring sediment bacterial and archeal communities from British Columbia, Canada, to study Microbial Dark Matter (Phase II) - Larsen... ...
TATGACGACGCCGGCAACGTGACGGCCGACGGAAATCATACGTACAGCTACGACGCTGAAAACCGCATCCGGCAGGTCGACGGCGGCGCCGTCCAGTACGCGTACGACAGCCAGGGCCGCCGCGTCCGCAAAACGACCAGTTCCGGCGCGACGTTCTATATCTACGGTCTGACCGGCCTGTTGTCGGAATTCACGACCGTCAACACCGGCGCAACTCAGGCCGGTTCGAACAATCGCCTGGACTACCGCGTTTCCGAACAAACCGGAACCGGCATCCTGGTGCTTTCCGCCGACGGCTCGATCATCGAACACAACCGCGTGCTGCCCTACGGCGAACTTTGGACGCAAAACCCCGGCTCGACCAACGAAGAGAAATTCACGACGTATCTCCGGGATTCCGAAACCGGCATCGACTATGCCGTGGCGCGCTATTACGCTAGTCTGTATGGCCGCTTCATGACCCCTGATCCCGGACACATAGGCGGTGACCCGGCAAATCCGCAGAGCTGGAATGCATACGGCTACGGATTGAACGATCCCGTCAATCTTACAGATCCTCAGGGCCTTCTTGCGGCGCCGCTTCCCCCGCTGCCGCTTCCTCCGCTTCCCCCTTGTACGCCTATTGACGTCGACGGCTTCGCGGGAGGCACAACTCCTGGATGTCCAGGAGAAGGTCCGTCCATCGTAGACGTCTTACGAGAGACTATCGTCAAGGCGATAGAGATAATCACGCAGCCGCGAGACCCGGCATGCATGGCGCGCATGACAACGACGCACGCGGTCGTCGGAGGAATCGTTGGCGGCGTGATGGGAGCCGTCGGCGGCGGAGCCGGAGGAGCTGTTGGCGGGACATTCGTTGCGCCGGGCGTAGGCACGGTTGGCGGCGGATTTGGCGGGGGCGCAGGAGGATTTGCGGCCGGTGCTGCGTATGGAACTGCCGCGGGCGCCACGGTGGGAGGTGCAGTGGGCTGGGCTAGTTGCATGAGCAGCGCAGGTGGAGGAACCGGAACAGGCAACGGCTCGAAGAAAGTAACGTTTGGTCACGGAGGCCGCCACCTTGCTGGGACAGGCTTATCGCAATCGGAGGTTGAGAACGCGATACGAGCAGACGTGCAAGAAATAGCAAACACGTCATCGGCAACCGGAAATTTTTGGGGAAAGATTGTCCTTCACGGACGCCAGATCTTCTACAGAGCCTTCACACTTCCGGATGGTACGATAAACGTGGGTACGTATACCGTGGGAGCGCCGTAAAGATGGAATCAGAATTTCGACAACCTAACAAGACCGAGCGAGATCTATTGCAGCGACTGCTTGAGACTGAGTTTCCAGGCCGCGATGAGCTGGCCTCATTGTTTCAGGACATTCGGGTAAAGACAGTCGATGAAGTAGGCAGCCTGGAACTTCAGAGTCGACGCAGCGGGACTGCTAAAGTCATCAAGCGGATTCCCGTTGAGGCAGAAGCCAGGGATACGGATGGATTCAATATTCACGTACTGCTTCATGTGGTCAACGGGCGGCCTGTCGAATTGGAAATATTCAAAGACGATGGGTCATGTGTAAAGCAGATGCCGCCGCCATCAGCTTTCGAGTTGGTCGTTCTTCCACCCATGCCGCGACAAGCGTAACAAAGGTTTTGGGTGTATCTGTTTACGGGTGCCGTGAAAACGATGTCGTGATCCGGCAGCTTCTACTCCGGGAGAGGGTGGCGCGGCAGTCAGTGGGCTGGCACGTCGGTGAAGATTTGTTGCCTGTCGCCTTCTGACGGAGCCCCACATCGTCGCCAGCCCGCACAAGCATCGGGTCAAGCCTTGATCGCAAGCGACAGCATACGAAGCGGACGCTAAATGCCGTTTTTGGGTTGAAAGCTTGCGAGTAAGGCCTTATCGCGGTCTCTGTTTCGATTCTCATAAAGTTCAGAAGTTAAGCCGGACGAGTCCTCGATGAACGTCAAGTCGTGAGCGCCCGTCACTTGATTCCGCATGGCGTCGTTACTGAGGCCGAAAGCGTCGCGGGCGTGAAAGGGATTGCCGTGACGCGCACGCTGGCTTTCGTTCCCTCACCAACACTGATAGGGAATCCTCGCTCTTCATACGTTCTTAGGAACTCCGCGTCCAGCCATGCATTCGCCTCGACGTCCACCCAGGCGAAGAGCTTGTAGTCGCCGGGAGCGATTGCTTGCAATTGGAAGCGGCCGACCGGATCGGCGACGGCTACCTTGTAGGCGGTGGAGCGACGGCGCAGCGAACCATTTGGAACAAGGACGACGGTGGCCGCGCTCGGCGCCAGCTTGTCATTGAGCACGGCGCCGTCCAGCGCGCCGCCCGCGTCTCCAAGAACGATTTCCATTTGGCGCGGCGACGGTCCTTCAATGCGGAAGCCGTCGCGGGCGTCGACTCCGTCCAAGCGCATCGACTTGACGTAGATGTTTGCGGGTTCATGGTACTCGATCCAGGCGAGATAGTTGCCCGGCAGGACGCCGCTTATCGTGAAGAACCCGTTGTTCGTGACGCTCCCGCTCAAGACGTTGGTCACGAATGGCTGCTGAAACTCTCCGCCAAGGCTCACAGAGTCGAACCGCGTAAGGAGGTCCGGATTATCCGTTATCACGCGTCCGGAGACTTCCGCGCCCCGCGTCAACAGAACGGTCATGTCGGAAAATCGGCTCCGGGCGCGACCTGTACAGCAACCTGCGCCACGAGACGCTGTCCTGCACTGTCGATCGCTTCCGCCCTTAAGAAATAGGCGCCTGGAGGAACGCCCGAAATCTCGTACATTCCCGCATCGTATCGGCCGAAGGCGACGAACTCTCCCAGGCGCTCCTCGTCCCGTTCAAAGGAGTTCGAGCCCTGACGATGGGATTTTGCGGCGCGAGCCATACTGATGCGTTGGATGGCTGTCCGGTCTCGGCATTGACGACCGTGCCGCGAATGCGCGACGTTCGCCCGAGCCGGATGGGGACGTTGACGCCGCCAATATTCTCACCGGGACGCAGATCTATAGCGGCCGCGGCTCCCGGATCGGGGACGCCCGGGAAGTATGAGGCAACGTATCGTTCTTCCAGGGTCGGCGATGACCCAGTCGCCCGCAGCGTATTCAAGTCCTTGACGGTCGTGTTGATAATTCTGACTGAAGACGACGCAGACGCTGCGTCGGTCGCGGCGCCGATGTAATACCGCCCTGGCGAAAGCCAGAAGAGGCGATATTCTCCCAGGTCGTTCGTCTGCACGGTCTGAACTGCAGCGAGTTGCCGCTGTCCTCCGGCATACGTATATCGCAACGTCTGAACCACCACGTTCGGCGCGCCCTCGCCATCCTGCTCGTAGACGCGCCCGTAGATGGCGCCGGCGGGAACCATTGAGATCTGCAGCCCGGTCAATTGCTGTCCCGTCCCGATCGCAATCGGAGCGCCACAACTGTTTGGACCTCGCTGCCCGTGCTCCGCACGCAGATAGCCATTGCGCTCCGCCGCCAGGAGATAGTTGCCAGGCGCCACGCCCGTGATGACGAATGCGCCATCCGCCGCTGTCGTGAAGGAGTAGGCCGCCGGCTGGCCTTGAGCGCCGGATCGCGTCAATGTCACATTCGCCTTGGCTATCGGCTGCCGCTCCCCAGCTTGACGACCGTCCCGGCCAGCAAGGCGGGCCGGGGCTGTTGCGCTGCCGTGATCTGCAAGAGGAGGAGAACCGTGGGAGTTACAAGACTTTCATAAGCCTCCTTCGCCGCGCCTACCGGCTATGAAACAGGCGCCTCGGATTTGGATGGAGTTGGCAATCCTACAGTATCGATTAGTATCGATCGCAAATTCTTCGACCAACTCGACCAACTCGCGAAAGCGCAGCTTCTCCAGCACCGTCGCCGGAGGCAGCAATCCGCCGAAGGGAGTCAGGTTCTTTGCTGAAACGTCATAGGGAGAAGCCCGATTTTATTCGACTCCCGGTGATCCTCACGGGAGCCTTGTCGGACGGGCGCTGGGACTATGCTGCTTTCTGCGTGTAAACCATCTGAGCGACCTCCGCGCGCCGAATTCTTCGGAGGTCGCGCTCAGAAAATTCTTCGTTCTACCCACGCTAGACGTCCACAACCGGACTTCTGAGGAAAACGGGCATGACCGCAGGAGAGTGTGGAGTTCGCCGTCAATCAACAGATTCGTACAGACCCGATTCCGGTTCGCCTGCCGATTACTTTTGGGGGGATTGGGCGATAACGCCTATGCTTGCTCCCACAACTCCCCAGAGATAGCATGTTGTTCATCGGATTTCTGCCTGTGGAGGCTCCGGACTTTGATTCGAGGCTGGCGGATTCTCTTCATCACTTATGCGGCCACGAATTGGCTTCAACAACCCGCAAATACGCCGGTCGATCCGGTACGGCGGGACGATACGTACGCGATCTATTCAGAGTTGATGTCCAATCTCCAATTGAGACGTAGTGTTCGCAGTGGAATCTACCTGATTGCGCCAACCACGATGCCAGGTGGAGGTCAGTTTCCCGGGTGCGTCAACATGCCGCCCGAGTACCAAAGCAGGTGGAGCGAGGTATTGGAGGACTATGGCCAGCGCCAGTACACATCCGAGACGCTGGAGCCTGCTTTGAAGATTACAAGTCCTTACCTGTTGCTAACCGAAGCCGAAGCCAAGGAGCTCACGGCTAATCTCGACCGCATCACGAAAAAGCCGCAAGATCCGAAATTCCAGAGCGCAACGGAACTGCTTCATTTTGGAAACGTGTACTTTAGTCGGGACCGCACATTGGCGCTCACGGCAATCGACCTCCACTGCGGTTCCCTGTGTGGAACGGGTGGCTGGAGAGTTTTTGAGAAAGGCCCGGATGGGAGGTGGACGCTAGTAAGTGCGAGGGGTGGCGCCACCTGCGGCGACTGGGTGTCGTGATCTCGAATCACTTCAGAGCGACGGAGAGGGAGGGAGATTTCAGGTGAGAACTCGGATTCTAACCTTAGCGAGCATCGTGGCTTGGCTTCTGTTGAGCGCCGAAGCGGCGCTTCCTTGTATGCGAGCCCGTCCGGTGTCTGCATCAGAGATGGTCGCTGGAGCGGATCTTATTGTTCGCGCTACGGCTGTGGAGTATTCCGTTGAGCCGGGAACGACAATCACGCTCGCGCCGGGAATGACGTTCAGTGGTCCTGGACTTAGGACAACCGGCGTTCCAGATTCCCGAGTTCGATTCCGTGTGGAGTCTATCCTGAAGGGGACTTTTAGCGCCGCCGAGTTGATTCTACCGGGCTATCTCAGTGACCGGGATGACTGGAACGACCATTCCCCTCCATACAAATTCATTCGGCCCAATGGCCGCAGCGGCAGTTGCATTGCAAACACATATCGCCAGGGAGCGCAGTTTCTATTGATCATGAAGCACACGGGAACGGAGTACACCGTCAACTGGTACGCACTGGGTCCCGTCAATGAACAACTGCGTTCGCCGGATGATCCCTGGGTGCAATGGGTGCGCGAGCAGGTGAACGCGAGCAAGTGAAGTCTCAATGGCGCCGCCGAACTGGAACATCTCAGACAAGGAAGGAGATTCCTCGTGCTTCGCACATTACTCGCTTTCGGACTAATCGAGGCGTTTGCGTTCCGGCATTGGCGACGACAGCAGGGTAATCCAGCGTCACTGCCACAAACTGGAAACCTCAACGGCAAGAGCAGGGATAAGAGTGCTCTTGATCTCGCCCGCTTGGTATAACTCAGAACTGGCTCTGGCGCCTTCAAGACGCCAGACCTCGACAGTACGCCTTTCACGGTCTGCGATCCAGTATTCCTGAACCCCTGTCCGTTGGTAGAGACTTCGCTTTTTGACGTAATCGGTTTCCACCTAACTTGGAGAGACCACCTCTACCACGATATTGGGTGCGCCGGATAGCTTCGGACCCGCCAGGAGGTGCAGACGATCCGGGAGAATGACAGCTACAAACCAATATACCCTTTCAGTTCAGGCCCCGCAGCGGCGGCTGACTGTGAGAACGGTGATTGCCGGCGGGACGCGAAAGCGAATCGGTAGGATGCTTGTACCGACGCCGGTGGCGACGTAAAGGCGCCGCCCCTGCTCCACAATGTGACCCGCCGCGAATCTTTGCCCGAACTCCGACGGCACGATCGGAGCCCCTATCAGCGGCAATCGCACCTGCCCTCCGTGCGTATGACCCGCGACCGTCAAGTTCACTCGATCGGGCATCTCCGGAAAGACGTCGGGATTGTGCGTGAAAGCGATCACTGGACTCTCCCGGTCCGTGACGTCGGACATCGCCGCCTTCACATTGTGCGGCTGAGTCCAATAGTCGCTCACGCCGACGAGCCAAAGCGGTCCTGCGTCTGTTTCCAGACGGGCCGCCCGATCTTCGAGCAGACGAACTCCGGCGCTTTCAAGCGCCCTCCGCACGCGGGCGGCGTCGAACCAGACGTCGTGGTTTCCAAGAACTCCAAAGACGCCGTAGCGCGCTCGCAAACGACCTAATTGCGCCGCAATCTGTTCCGGTGGAACGAATGAGCCGCCCGTCACGCCGTGAATGACGAAGTCGCCTAGCAAAAGAACAACATCGGATTCCGACGCATTCATTTCGATGACGATCTTCTCGAGTTTGTCCAAACCGTTGAACGGCGACCCAATGTGCAGGTCTGTCAATATGCCAAGCCGGAGAGCCCCCGCAAGTCGCGAGTCGAGCTCGATGCATTCCTTTTCCAGGCGCAATCCAGCAGGCTCCCACCAGAAGCTCCAAGCCGTCAGCACGAGTCCAGAGCACAACAGTCCTCCGGACACGGCCTTGAGTTTGGTCGAGAAGCCAGTCAGTAGCAGGAAAATCCTCCTCGCAGATTGCGTGAGAATCCGGGATCGGCGTAATCTGCAGACATAATGATACAAATCCGGAACGTATCGAAACGCTTCGGCGGCCTGACCGCCGTCGATGACGTTTCTCTCGAGGTGAATGACCGCGAAGTCGTGACTGTAGTGGGGCCGTCCGGCTGCGGCAAGTCGACGCTGCTGCGCATGGTCGCCGGGTTGGATGCGCCGACTTCCGGAAACATCTACATCGACGGCGCCGACGTCACGTCGACGCCGGCGCGCGACCGCAACGTCGCCATGGTGTTTCAGTCCTACGCGCTCTATCCACACCTCACGTGTTATGACAATCTCGCCTTGAACCTTCAACTGAAGAAAGTTCCCAAGCAGGAGATCGACCGCCGCGTCCACCATACGGCAGAGATGCTCGAGATCTCGGGTCTCTTGACCAAGCGGCCTCGGGAATTGAGCGGCGGGCAGCGGCAGCGCGTCGCAGTCGGGCGGGCGTTGATTCGGAATCCGCGAGTCTTCCTCCTCGATGAGCCGCTCAGCAACCTCGACGCGCTGCTGCGGGAACGCGTTCGCCACGAATTGAAGGAGCTTTTCAGGAAGGTCGATGCGCCTGTCGTCTATGTCACACACGACCAGACCGAGGCGATGACGCTGGCCGATCGGATCGCAGTGCTGAACGCGGGTCGGCTTCAGCAAGTCGGCGCGCCGGAAGAACTGTACTCGAGCCCGGACAACCGATTCGTGGCGTCCTTCATCGGATCGCCGTCCATGAACTTCTTCGATGCGGACTTGCAAAACGGGATTCTGGACATGGAAGGCGTAGGGCTGGACACGGGCGTCCCGTTTTCAGGAATAGCAACCATCGGCATTCGTCCGGACGCTCTGCGCCCGGGCAAAGGCTTCAAGACGCGCATCGAGTGGACCGAAAGCCTCGGCGCGCAATTCCTCGTCGGAGTCCGGCTTGGCCAGACAATGCTAACGGTGCTGAGTCCGAGCCGGCCTGCGACGGATAGTCTGGAACTTTCAGTAGACGCGGACCAGATCCATGTTTTCGACAAAGAGTCTGGCAAAAATCTCCGGCGTCGTGCTGCTCGCGTTACTGGCGGCGGCAAGTTTCAGAACGTCGACGTCCGGAAGTAACGAACTGTCCATTCTCATGGAGCCGGACGGGACCGGCGTGTGGCGTGAGATCATCGACACATTCAACGCCGCGCATCCGGATTCTCCGGTTCGGCTCGTTGAAGGCCCCGCCGCCACCAACACGCGCGAAGACATGTACGCCACCGCGTTTCTTGCAGGCGAAAGCGGTCACGACATCGTGTATTGCGACGTCATCTGGGTTCCGAAGTTCGCAGCAGCCGGTTGGCTTCTGGATTTGACCGATCGAGTGGATCCGCGCGACCGGGCAGACTTCCTGCCGGCCGATCTGGAAGGCGGAACTTATGAGGGCCGCCTGTATCGCATCCCGGGGTTCACGGACGCAGGTCTGCTGTACTACCGTTCTGATCTCGTAAAGGACCCGCCGACATCGTTCGATGATCTGATGAAGACCGCGGCGGCTTTCACCAACGATGAGCGTTGGGGATATGTGTGGCAGGGCAAGCAGTACGAAGGTCTCGTGACGAACTATCTGGAGATCCTATGGGGCTATGGCGGCGAATGGATCACGGCGGATCGCCAGGTTCTTCTGGATAGTCCTCAGGCGCTCGATGCTCTTCTCTTCCTCAAGTCGACAATCGGCGCCATATCTCCTCCCGGAGTAACGACGTATATCGAAGACGATACGCGGAATCTCTTTCAGAACGGCCGCAGCGTTTTCTTACGCAACTGGCTGTACGTCGCCAGGCTCGTCGATCTCTCGGAATCGAAGGTCAAAGGCCGCGTGGCCTTCGCGCCGATGCCGCACGCGGCCGACGCTTCGAGCGCGGCTTCGCTGGGAGGATGGGGATTTGCGATCTCCAGGGGCGCCCCGAATCCGGAAGCAGCCTGGAAGTTCGTTCAGTTTGTGACCAGCCCGGAACAGCTCAAGCTCGTGCAAGCCAGGATGGGTCGCGTGCCGGCTCGCAAGAGTCTCGTTCCGGCGGAATTCCGGGAAATCGTCGCAACTGCGAGACCGCGGCCGCCGATTCCTGAATACGCGCAAGCGTCCGACATCCTGCAGCGGCGGCTCAGCGCCGCGCTGGCTGGATCTGAAGAACCCCGTGAGGCCCTGGCCGCTGCGGCGCGCGAGACGCGCGCGCTGCTGGAAGTGAAGTGATCATGACCGTCAAACGCGCCGCCTGGTTCGTTCCGGCCGCACTTCTTGTGGGCGTCGTCATGATGTACCCCGCGCTCCGAACTGTCTTGCTGAGTCTTCAGGAAGTAAGCCTTGGCAACTCCTTTCGTCCCGACTTCATTGGTCCTGACAACTACGTCCGTCTGTTTCTGGATTCCCGGTTCCGCGGGGCGCTGTGGACAACAACGGTTTTTACGGCCGCGTCGGTCGCGATCGAATTCGGCCTCGGCCTGCTGCTCGCGCTTGCGGCCGATTCGTGGGTCCGCGGCAGGGACGCGCTGCGCACCGTCCTGCTGATTCCCTGGACCCTGCCCACGGCGGTCATCGCGGTGTTGTGGGCGTGGATCTTCAACGACCAGTACGGAATACTCAACAGCCTCCTGCTCCGCGCGGGCGTCATATCCGCGCCGATCTCGTGGCTCGGCGGCGCTCAGACTGCGATGGCCGCGCTGGTCATTTCCGACGTGTGGAAAACGACGCCGTTTGTCTTTGTGATCCTTCTCGCTGGACTTCAAAGCGTTCCGCGGGACTTGTACGAAGCCGTTGAAATCGACGGCGGCGGGGCGTGGGCGAAGTTCCGGCTGATCACGTGGCCGTTTCTCGCCCGGTTTGTGTTTATCGCGATGGTGTTTCGCACGATCCAGGCGTTTTCAATCTTCGATCTGGTTTACGTGATGACGGGCGGCGGCCCGGGCGGCGCGACAGAAACCGTGTCGGTGTATGCCTATCAGTCGATGATGCGCTATCTCGATTTCGGCTATGCCGCCGCCGTGTCGGTGGCCATGATGGTCCTGTTGGCTGCGTTTGCGGCCGGCCTGTACTTGCTTGTGGCAAGGCGCTATGAAGATCTTCTCTAAACTGTTCGTAGTTCTTTTTTGCGCGCTCGCCGTCGCGCCGATCGCGTGGCACCTGTCGTCGTCATTCAAGTCGGCCGACGAAATCACGCGGATTCCGCCGACGATTATTCCCGGCGATGCGACGCTTTCAAATTACCTGGGACTCTTCGAACGGCGTCCATTTCTCGCTTACTGCTTCAACAGCTTCGTGATTGCATCGCTTTCCAGCATTCTGTGCGTGGCCGCCGCCTCACTTGCGGCCTATCCCCTCGCCCGGGCCCGCGCCCAAGCTCGCTCCGTCGCGGCGTCAGCGCTTTTGGCGCTCGCGTTTTTCCCGACGATCGTGTTCCTCACCCCGCTCTATGAACTGGTTCGAAGCGCAGGACTCATCAATCACCCGTGGGGTCTGATTATTCCGTACGCGGCGCTGAATCTTCCGATGGCGATCTGGCTGCTGACAGGGTATTTTCAGCAAATCCCCGTCGAGCTGGAAGAAGCCGCCGCTATCGATGGGCTGAGCCCGCTGCAGACGCTGACGCGGATCATCGCGCCGCTGGCCGGACCCGCGCTGGCCGCAGTTGTGGTGCTGGCGTTCATTTTCTCCTGGAACGAATTCATGCTCGCCTTGACGTTCATGAATGCAGAGCCTGCGAAAACGGTGACGGTCGCGGTTGCGACGCTCAGCGGCGCGTTCGTTTACGACATTCCGTGGGGTCTGATTTCTGCGGGCGTCATTGTGAGTTCCATTCCGTTGATCGTCCTCGTGTTGTTTTTTCAGAGAAGAATCGTGGCGGGCTTGACAGCAGGTTCTGTGAAGTGAATACGGCGGAGTTCTGACCCCCTGCCGCCCGGGCGCGTGCGCGGGGAATTGGGGACAGAGACCAATTTCCTGCGCGAGCAAGCCCGCCTGAACGTCAAAACCGTTTGCGCGCAGGAAATTGGTCTCTGTCCCCAATTCCCCCTCGAGGGGGAGAGCCGCCGAAGGCGGCAGGGGGTCATGCGTTGCACGGGTTGGAGAGATCTTTCCTGGCGCCGGTCTTGCTTTTTCAATTCTTAAATGCGGAACATTCTCTCCGCCGTCCTACTGCTATTGACGTCGGCTGCGAACTGCATGCCGTCCGACAGGCCGTCTTCGGCTGAGGTTAATGCGTTGACGGCAAAGGTCGGACGCCCCGATCCCCCGCCCTTTGCCGGTCCGGGCCCTCGTGGCGAAAGGGTCTGGCAGACCACGCAAGCGTTTTACGCGGCCCGGCAATTTCGCCCTGTATGGATCGCAGGGGGCAAGACCACGAACCGGTTTGCGGAATTCTTGCAGCTCATCGAAGACCGGAGCCATGGACTGCATCCGGAGCAATTCGGCGCAGACCGCCTGCGCCGTGCGTCGTTGGAGGACCCGGCGGAATTCGACATTCGAGTCACTGTCACGCTTGTGCGCTACGCAGCGGCCATTGCAAACGGCTACGCCGCGCCGAGCGACATCGCCAGAACGCTCAGCACGGGTATGTGGATCGTGCGCCTCCACGAAATCTTGATTCAGGAGATCGACGCCGGACGGCTCTCCCGGTTAGGCGACCGGCTTGCGCCGAATCACCCGGAGTACGCGGCGCTGCGTGCAGCGTTGAAGGAACAGATAGCGCAGCGGGAAGCGGCGGTCGCGGCTAAAGCGGGACGGGCCGCAATCGCGATGATCGATGAACGCATCCAGCGCATTGAGGCCAATCTCGACCGCTGGCGCTGGCTGCCCGATGAGCTGGGCCCTCGCCACGTTCGCGTCAACATTCCTGCTTTTGAACTGGAAATTCACGAGGGAGGCGAAGTCCCGCTCAGGACGCGCGTCGTCGTGGGTACGCAAAAGAACCGAACGCCGATCTTCAGCGACGAGATCACGCACGTCGTGTTCAGTCCGTACTGGAACATCCCGGACAGCATTGCCGCGAAAGAGACGCTGCCGATGATCATGAAGGATCCGGACTATGCGTTCCGTCAAAACATCGAAGTGATTCGCGTGGCGGACGGCGTTGCGCAAACCGTGGATCCCGAGTACGTCGACTGGAGCAACGTGGACGCCGCCGGTTTGCAGCTCCGTCAAAAACCGGGGCGCCATAATGCGCTTGGCCTTGTAAAGTTTGCGTTCCCGAACCGCTTTAACGTCTATCTTCACGACACGCCGGCAGGCAACCTCTTTGATCGCCTGACGCGCACGTTCAGCCACGGATGCATCCGAGTCCAGCACGCAGAGCAACTCGCTTCGTTTGCCCTCCGGGATCAACCCGAGTGGACCGCGGACCGCATCCAACACGCCATGCGCTCCGGTCGCGAACAGCACGTTGCTCTCAAGGAGAAGCTGCCGGTGCATATCGTTTACTTCACTGTCGTCGTGAATGAAGACGGCAGCCTTCAGTTCCTCAAAGACGTCTACGGCTACGACGCAATCCACGTCAAGATCCTCAGAGACCACAGCGCCTTCGCGTCATTTGTGTTTTAGCGGCTATTTACCGTCGCATCCATTCGGATTTACGATGTTACGCGTCTATGTCCGGAGATACGCGCATCGAGCAGGAGGACCGCGAGCTGATCCGCCGCATGGCGTCCAAGGACTCCCAGGCGCTGGATGCGTTTTATGATCGCTACCATCGAGTTGCGTTCAGCCTGATCTATCGCATCGTGGGAATCCGGGAAGACGCGGAAGACGTGCTTGTCGACGTCTTTTGGCAGGTCTGGCAGCAGGCCTCTCGATATGATGAGTCGCGCGGGAAACCGATCGCCTGGCTCCTCACGATTGCGCGCACGCGGGCGATCGACTGTCTGCGCTCTACGGGCCGCCAGCCGCAGGGCGGCGGTGAGAACCTCGAGACCAAGGAAGTCCGGCCCCGAGAGCCGGCGCCGGACCCATTCGTTCTGGCGGACCGCCGACAGGCCGTGCGGGACGCGCTCAAGGCGCTGTCCGATGAACAGCGCGTTCCCTTGGAGTTGGCTTACTTTCAGGGCATGAGTCATACAGAGATAGCGACTGCGCTGAACCAACCCCTTGGGACGATTAAGGATCGCATCCGGAATGGAATGATGCATCTGAGGAAGCGGCTGAAGCCGTATTTATGAGTATGAAGCACCTTCAACTGACGGATGAACTGCAAGAGAAGGCCTGCATCTACGCCGCCGGGGCGATGCCCGAAAACGAACGACGCGATTATGTCCGCCACCTGGAAGAGGACGACTGCGCGGTGTGCCGCAAGGAAGTCCAAGAAATGCAATCGGCTGCGGCGCATCTCGCGCTGGATCTGCAGTCCGTTTCCCCCTCGCCGGCAGCCAAGGCCCGACTGATGGCGCAAGCGGAGTCCGTGGCGCGAATCACCCGGCCGGACCGCGGGACTTCCCGTCAGCGGAACTGGCTGACCTGGGCGGGATGGCTGACCGCAACGGCCGCACTCGTCTTGTTGGCGGTCGTGGCGCGGAGCAATTCGGAACTCCGTCGGTTGACCGACTCGTTGAATGTTCGTGTGGCGGAGCTGGAATCGGAGCTGGACGGACAGCGGTTGTTGCTGACGTCGCTGACGTCCCGAGACGTCCGCGTGGTCGATCTTGCCGGCGCGGGCGCGGCGTCCCAGTCGTGGGCGCGCATCTTCGCTAATCCTGCACGCGGCCGCAGCACGGTTTACGTGAACAGCCTCCCGCCGGCTGCAACCGGCCGCGTCTACCAGCTTTGGTGGGTGCCTACCGGCGGCGGCGCCCCCATCAGCGCCGGCGTCTTCAACACCATGCAGGATGGTTCTGCTGTCGTCGAGGCGACTGCCCCCAACAATCTGAACATGCTCATGGCCGCCGCTATCACCGACGAGCCTGCGCCCGGCGTTCCCGCGCCCACGAATCTGCCGCCGATACTGATTGGATCCCTGGAATAAAGGTGCAAGCGCACGGCCTGTACCTGCACTACCTGCACATGTCTCCTTGACACTGCGGATAGCCGGGAATAGCCTAATGCAGGCATACCGGCAAGATCGCAATCGTATTGAGAAAGGAGAGTTCACCGTGAGAATTCGTTGGAATTCGATCATCACGACGCTGGCTGCATTGGCCGTCCTGTCTCTCGCGCCGATCCTCATTGCCAGACAAGCGGGACAACCAGGCGCAGCGGGCGCGGCCGCGGCCCAAGGGGGACAGCGGGGTGATGGCGCCGGCGCTGCGCCCGCAGGACAGCGCGGCGGCGGCCGGGGCCGAGGCGCGCAGGCGAATCAGCCGCCGGCTGGGCCGGTTCCCCGTCTTTCCAACGGAAAGCCGGATCTCAGCGGTCTTTGGGCCAACCCTTACACGCCCAATATGGCGCGCGGCGGAGTCCTCGATCCTGCGACTCGACAGCCTCTCAAGTGGGACCGGCAGGGGGAACGTCTGGCCGACGCCAAGGGCGAGCCGAAAACGTTTGATCTTCCCTACACCGAATGGGGATTGCGGCAGTGGAAGAACTATGACGCCGCAACGAACGGCGACTACGCCGGGAGTTGTATGCCGTTCGGCATGTCGCGCAATATCAATTCGCCGCACGGACTTCAAATAGTCCACCATCCCGACGCGATTGCGTTTCTGTTCGAACAGAACACATGGTTCCATTGGGTTCCGACAAATCCATCATTCAAATGGCCCGCCGATCTTCCGCCGTCGTGGAACGGCGTGTCTGTGGGGCGATGGGAAGGCGATACGCTCGTTGTGGAGACCACCGGCTTCAACGGTTGGACGAAGCTGGACACCGCCGGCCATCCGCACAGCAAAGAGTTGAAGCTGACCAACACGTTTACGCGCCTCGACTCCCGGACGATGGAGCACACGGTGACCGTGCACGATCCGAAAGCCTACACGCGCGATTGGATGAACGTTCGGACCTGGAGAATCAAGGATTACCCGGATGTGATCATGGAGTATTCCTGCGAAGAAAATAACATCGGTCTCTTCGACGGGACAATCAAGCCGTGGCGGCCGCCCACGGAGGAAGAGCTGCAATAGCGCACATGTGGCTACTAAGAGCAACGCGGGTCGCCGCGGCTGCCGTCGCAGTCGCAACGTGCATGGCGGCGCCGGCTTATGCAGCGGACAATCTGGCCGGGACTTGGAGACTGAATGTCTCCAAGTCCAAGTACAGCGCCGGCGCTCCTCCCAAGAGCCAGGTCACGAAGATCGAAGCAGTAGACGGCGGCATTCGTGAAATTGTCGACCGGGTCAACGCCGACGGGAAAAAAGTGCATTGGGAATGGACGGTCAAGTACGACGGCAAGGACTACCCGGTCAACGGCGACCCGGATCGCGACGCCGCGTCGATCCGGCGAATCGATGATTACACGGTCGAGGTTGTCAACAAGAAGAACGGTAAAGTCACTACCACGATGCGCATCGTCGTGGCTCGAGACGGAAAGACCCGAACCAACGCCGTCACCGGAGTCAATGCGGCCGGGCAAAAAGTTGACAACGTCCTGTTTTTCGAGAAGGAGTGACGTCTACTTCGACCGCCCGTAAAGTCCCTCCGAAGGCCGCAAGCGCGTCGTTTCGCTCGGGCCATATCCCACAAGCTGAACGATCACTTCTTCCTCTTTCGCGCCATCGAAATGGTGGGCGCCGGCCGGATGTTTCATGTAACTGCCGGGTTTGAGGGGGATCGTCTTGCCCGGCGCGAATTCACTCCCGGTTCCGGTGTACCACGTGCCTTTGATCACCACGGCGTGGCGGTCTTCCCGGTGAAAATGGTTGCGGCTCATCACTCCTGGAGGGAATTTGACGCGGATCACATAAATGCCGGGCTTGGAGGGATCGCCTTCGATTACCGCGCGCTGGACTCCGAGCCCGTCGGGTTCATCCACCCACTTCACGTCTTCGGGCGCGATCCGCACGAATCCCTGGGCGTCTTTTTGGCCCGGAAGCGTGCGGGCAAGCAGAAGCGCGGCGAACACGGGCAGGGCGGCTATCGTTGCCAGTAAGAGCCGGGTTGCAATTCTCCTCATCGGTGCTGCACCTCACATAGTGACTGCTTGAAAGTCAACGAATGGTAGCAATTGCCGCACAAGAACGCGAGTAGGGAATATTAGGGCAATTAGGCATTTCCACGCCTGGAAAATCCGTGAGAAATCAGGGAAGACGGGGAATCTGAAATTGGACGAACCCTGCATCTCCTTCGAAAATAGCCGCAACTTATTGAAAGGACGTGCGCACCGATTTTCATTGTTCGTTGTGAGCCATAGGCTCATGAGAGACTCAAATCCGAAATCTGAAATTTCTGACTGCACCACAGATACGCAACAGTCGTCGCAGCGCGAAAAAGTCCAATCTGCAATTTCGGATTTCGGTTTTGAGATGCAGGATTCGTCCAATTTCAGATTCCCCGTCTTCCTGAATTTCCAAGGAGGGTTCCAAAATTCAAAACGTAGGGACGCTCAATCCGAGCTGTAATTGATTTCCGCGCCCCTCATCAACCGTGCGTTGATGACCAGCACGACCAGCGTAAATACGGCGAGACCGGCGACGGACGTGAATACCGAAGCCGGCGCCGTGATCACAGCAAATGGTCCGACAGGTATCGGGACGGGCGTGATGGATTGCAGGTAGTGCACCACGCTGATCTTTTTCAAAGCCGCCGGCAGGAATACGTTCGCCGATTCCCACATCAAAACCAGTGCGGCCGGGATTGCGGGATTCTTGAACAGCGATCCCGTGAGCATGAAGACGGAGCCGTATCCGATGCAGGCCAGCGCCGCAATTCCCGCATAGCTGAGAAGCTGACTCGTTCCGGGTCCGTTGAAAAAGTGCGCATCCCGCACGGCCGGCCCGTTGACGGAGTGAATCAAGATGTTGGTTAAGGCGGCGGCGCCTGCGTAGAGCGGGATCGTCATCAGAAGCCCGGCCAGGTATTTTCCCGCAACGAGCACTTCGCGTCGAACGGGAGTCAGAAGATAGAAATGGATGGTTCTGGTGACCATGTCGCCGCGATAGAGATTTGCAAAGACGAGCGCGCATCCGAACACGATCATCAAGCGGAGCATGTACGTCTGAAACATCACGGCAAACATTTCCGTGATGTCCGAATTGTCCGGCGGACGTTCGCCGAACACGAGCAGCAAGATCATAAGACCCACGGGCGCTGCAGCCAGAAGGACCGGAAAGACCCATTTGCGGCCGGCGAGGAATTTGCGGATCTCGAATCCCACAACCGCGGTCGTTTGCTGTCTCCACTTCACCCACTGCCGCCAATCGAGCGCCATCTTCAAAGCCTCACGTTTCCGGTTGAGCCGATCAGGTAGGAATAGACGGAATGTGCGTCGTCATCCGTGGGCGCCACGCCTTCCACAGTCAACCCGTCTTCCAGGACGACGCGATTGATGAGCAGATAGAGTTGATCCGGGCTGCGCGTCCGCAGCAGTACAGCGGCGCCTTCGTCGTCGATGCGGACGTCGACAACGTGGTTTTCGGCGAATGCACGGCTGGCAAGCAGCGCGGGTCTGTCGCAACGGACGAGAATCCCAATGGGATGCTCCACCATTTCCTCTCGAACATTCTGAATATCCCCCTCGGCGACGACCCCGCCGTTGCTCATCATGACGATCGAATCCGAGATGACGTCCACCTCATGCAGAATGTGGCTCGACACAATGACGAACCGGCCCTCGGCGCCCAATGCTTGAAACAGTGCGATCGTTTCCGCGCGGGCCATAGGATCCAAACCGTTGAGAGGTTCGTCGAGCACCAGGACCTGCGGATCATGCGCGACGGCAAGAGCGAATTTGATCCGCTGCCGCATGCCCTTGCTGTAGCCGGCGACGCGGCGGTGCGCGGCCTCCGTCATGTGCACTTGCTCGATGGCCCGCCAGGCCAGTTCGTGGGCCTCCTTTCGTGTTTTGCCGTGGAGTCGGAGCAGCGAACTGATCAGCCCAAATCCGGTGACGCCTTTCGGAAACGCGTCAAACTGCGTGCAGTAACCGACTTTTTGGTAGAAGTTCTCGGGGTCTCCGGGCGCCAGTCCAAGAACGCGGACCTCGCCGCGGGTCGGGCGGATCAATCCAGTCATCAGATTCATGAGCGTCGTCTTGCCCGATCCATTCGGCCCCACGAGGCTGGTCACGCCGGGTCCGATTCTGAGATCGATTCTGTTGACGCCCAGGACCTCGCCGTAGAACTTCGAGACGCCCGTGAAAACGATCTCCCTCGACTCCGAATTCATCGGACCACCTCGTGCGCCCGGATCTTCCGGCTCAGCAGAAAGAGGCTCGCGGCGCACAGCGCCGCCAGCGTCAGCCATGCGCTCCACGCCGGAATCGGATCAAGATAACGCGGAGCCGTATGCAGGGCCCGCGCGGCGCGGGCGTATCGCTCGGGGTCGTTGATGAAGAAGAGGGAATTCCACGCCGTGCCGATGACCACGATCGCATTCAGCAGGCTGCCCCAGGCGGTGCGCATGATTCCATTGACGGCCTGTCCAAAGCCGGCGGGGACAAAGAACAGAGCGAACAGCATTCCTGCCGCCGCCGGCCGCCAACGCACCCACGCGGACGCGGCCATCGCGACCAAGGAAATCAAGATCACCCAGGCAAGAGAACCGGCCGCGATCGCAAATGCCAGATGGGTGTTTTCGCCGAGCCACTGCGACCCGGCGAGGGCGGACTTGAAGAAAAAGATCACAAGCATCGGGACGCCGGTAATCAGCGAGAGCAAGACAAACAGAACGCTGAATTTCCCGAGGACATACTCGGCGCGCGAGAACGGCCTGCTGAGATACAACGGCAGCGCGTTGTTGGTGAGATCCGGCGAGATTAAGCCGGGGCCGATCAATGCGGCCACAAACACCGAAAGCGTGGCCTGGAAGCTCATCAGAGCCAGAAAGAATTCTGCATTCACGGGAAGGAGGTCGACGCCTTCCGGGACCACGCCCGCCCTCGGAAATAAAGTCGCCAGGAGGTCGAGATTGTGGCTGATATAGACGCCGGCCATGGCGACGAGCATGGGCACGAAGCAGAGAACGTAGAAGATTACGAGCAGTCTCGATTGAAACGCGCGGCTCAATGCGTATCGCGCCAGTATCCAGAACCGCCAGGTTTCGGAAGTGCGCGGGCCGTCGTATCGCTCGTATTCGCGTTTATGAACGGCCATGTCCGTCCTCCATCGCCTTCAAAAAGATGTCCTGCAGCGAATCGCGCTTGAAGTCGAGGCGGCGGATCTGCACGCCGGTCTCGGACGCCGCAGAGTAGAGGTCGCGGATCTCAACGGACTGCGGAAGTATCATCTTCAGCCTCCGGCTCCCGTTGACCGCCAGTTCGCAGCCCAGCCGCCGGACTCTGTCCGCGAACGCGTCGGCGTCGCCGCGCATTTCCATGCTGATGAATTTGCGGTTCGTGCGCCGCTCGTCTTCGAGATTGCAGTAAGTGACGAGCTTCCCATCCTTGAGAATCATCACTTCATCGCAGCACTCTTCGACGTCCCGCAAAAGATGCGAGCAGAGAAGGATCTGTGTGCCGCGGCTGTCGCGGATTTCACGAATGATGTCGAGCATGCGTTTGCGGCCGTGAGCGTCAAGGCCGTTCGTCGGCTCGTCCAGGATCAGCATGCGCGGGCCGTGGACGATGGCGACGGCGAGTTTCGCCATCTGCTTCATGCCCAACGAGTATGTTCCAACGTCACGATAGCGCGCCTCGCCCAGTCCCAGATGAAACAGCGTCTCGTGCGCCCGCTCGAGCGCGACGGCAGGCGGCAGACCCGACAGTTCGGCCATCATGCGCACCAGGCGTATGCCTGTCATGCCCGTTACGAAAGAATCGTTCTCCGGCATGTAGCCGATCGATTGACGGATCTCGCGAATGCGAGACCGCACGTCCATGCCGAAGACGCGCGCGGCGCCCTTTGTCGGCGGATGAAACCCAAGCAAGGTTTGGATCAGCGTGCTCTTGCCGGCGCCGTTCGGTCCCAACAGGCCAATAGCGCGGCCGGAAAAGGCGCCGTTCAAGTCCTTCAGGATCGGGCGGCCATGGAAAAATACCGAGAGATTGTCGAGCTCAATGACCGGAGTCAATCATCTTACCCCGCTGATCGTTTCCATCATGCTTCTCAATCCACCGAGCATCAAGACGTTCATTGCAAGATCGCCCTGGTAGCCCATGACGATCTGGTTTGGTAAGCCGGCTGCGCAAACCAATGTGGGCGGCGTCATTTCGATGGTTTGCCGGAGCGACTGCAATTGCTGTGAGCTCAATCCGCCCGCCCCGGCAGGAACGTAATTGGCGACCGAGGCTGCTGCTTCTACAAGGTTCTGATAAAGAATCGCCGAACAGTGATCCGTCCCTCCGGTCGGCATCAGCGAACGGAATTTTGCGGAATTCGCGATCGACGTCCGGCCCTGCCAGTACTGCAGCGCCTGACGGACCAGTCCCTGCGACGGCGCAGCGATCAGGTAGCCCGCTGCGTAGGTATAGTAAACCTCGGCCCCGGCGCTGCGCCGCAGACGATAGTACACCTGGCCGCCGGCCGCCTCGGAACTCAAGGTTACGGCAGGCTCGGCGCTGTAAGTGGGGGCCGCCGCCGCGCGTTCGGCCGCGCGCCTGTTGATTTCCTGGACGAGCTGTTCGATCGTGTGTTGCAGCCGCGCCGGGTCATAGGTTTCGACCACAAGCTTCCAGGAAGGCGTCGGGAGGAACGGCCCGTCGAGAGCTACGAGCAATTCCCCGCCCAGCGGCTCGGCCAGGTCGCGCCTCACATTGAGGCCGGTCTCATGCTCAAACTCAGCGACGGCGTCGACGCCGTCCCCGCCGAAAGCTTCGCGGAATCCGAGGAGTTCATCGAAGATCGTTGCAGCGTCCTTCGTGACTACCGATGCTACACCGTACGCCTGCGGCGATATGAACTCGAGCGCGCCCATCGGGGCCGGCGCTGCAAGCCAGGATGCCGCCCCCTGGCGTTCTCCGCTGAACATGAGATGGGCGCGGGTCATGGTCGCTCCGTTCATTTGCTTTTGCTCGACGACCAGACGCTCGACGCTATTGAGGCCGAAGAATTGGGCTTGAGGAGGCGCCCCGGAAAACAGCGTCGCCAGATCTGCGGCGAACAGCATTCCTGCGCCTTGTTGATATGCCTGCACGATGGACGCATAGAACGGCCGGCCTGTGAAGCTTCCGCCCGCGACGCGTTGGGCCGCGATGACGTCGTCGACGGATTTCGCCGAACTCGCGAGAACAAGAATGGAGGGGCCCACGTAGGCAATCGGACCTTGCAAACCGGCGACGGACGCCAGTTGCGCAGGGTCGGTCAGAACGCGAAGCGGATTTGCGGTCGATGTCCCCTGCCCAAGCGCCTTCAATTCAGCCGCAGCGCCGCTTGCGTTCGAGACGCCGGCCAGAATCATCAGTTCCTGCGGTCCCAAGCGGCTGCCTGTAACGGCGATTGCGATCTCCTCTCCCAGATAACCGCCCAGCGTTCGCACGTGCTCAATCATCTCCTCGAGCGTCGCATCGGCCGAGCCGCCGCGCCCGCTGCGATCCGCCCACCAGGCGGCCAAGGCGGGGTTCTGGTTGATCTTCTGCCTGAACAGATCGTAGGCCTGGCCGAGGGTGGAACTGACGTTGGGAAAGGCGGCATACATCACCGTATTTGCGGGCGCGAGCGGCGCCAGCGCCGATGTGTACCGGAGGTTCGGACCTGGCACTTGGCCGCGGAGAAAAGCATTCACATCCGCCAGCGCGCGAAGCAGCGCGAGATGAGTCTCGACATTGCGGCTCCAGGAAATGTCCTGTTCGATCGGGACGGCCGTCAGCATAGGCGTCGACGTGAACTGCTGTCCCGGATATAGCGCCGTTTCAGTCCCTGCGGGCTGAGAGACGCGCACTTCACCTTCGATCACGGATACGCGCGAACCCTTCACGCCGGCGCTGACGGCCAACACCGTGCCGACAACTGAAACAGTGCAATCGTCGGTCGCTACGTACAGACGTCCGCCGCGTTGCTTCGCCGCCTCCACAATAACGCTGCCCCGGCTGAGATGAATACGAACGCCGTCATGGGCGCCGCTAAGCGATAACTGCGATCTTTCCCGCATTTCGATGCGCGTGCCGTCGGCCAGCTCAATGACGGCGGCGGACTCAGCGCCCGTGCGGACGGGTTCTCCTGCCTTCAGAGCGTCGCCGGCCTTAACAGCGCTCATGTCCGCGCCGGAGAGACGGTAGAGACGACCCTCTATAGTTCGCGCGACGGCGTTGACTTTCACAACGGGCAGCAGGAAGTTCAGATAGCTCTGCTGAAACGCAACTCCCAAGGCAAGTACGACGGCCGCTGCAGCAACAGCGGCGATTCTCCCCCACCGGCGTTCCCGACTCATCGGCCGGGACGCTCGGGCGCCCCTCCGCTCCTGGAATCGCGCCGCGTCCAACGCATTCCGGCAGGCGACGCATTCATACGTGTGATCCTTGAAAAGCAAAGCGCGCGCGGACGAAAGCCGGCCCATCAGATATTCGGGGATCATGGCGCGGTAATCGCTGCAACCGCGGATTTCGCCGGGGGCGGTCGATTCCTCCGAGACCTGCGAAATGCGCGCCCAGACGCGGGCCGCCCCGTTTTCCATTTCGTTCCGGTCCGGCTCGAGTTCTCGAGTGAAGGCGACTGCCGCCTCGAGCATTTTTTTAGAATTCTTCCGGTTGTCGTCCATGTCAGCTTCCTCCCAGAAACTTCCGCATTGATTTCCGGAGACGGCTGCGCGTTCGAAACAGCGTAACGGCCACAGTGCCGCTGCTGGTGTGGAACATGGCGGCGATGTCCTGAATCCTGCATCCCTCGACGTAGCGAAGCACGAACATTTCCGCCGCATTCGGCTTCAGTTCGGCGAGCGCCCTTGTGAAAACTTCGTGGAGCTCCGCCGACGAGCGTTGGCGATGTGGATCCGGACGAAATTCCTCAATGAACTCAGCCTCGTTGATTGGGGCGTGGCGGGACCTTGCGCGGACGACGTCCAGAGCAATGTTGATCGACGCGCGGTGCAGATAGGCGGGCCAGCCGTGCTGGCGGTCTGGAGTCCATTCGCGCCGGATCAGCCGCAAAAACAACGTCTGAAGGACGTCCTCCGCGTCGGAGGAGTTTCCAGTGATTCTGAAGGCCGCGCGGTAGACCATTTCATGGTGTTCAAGGAACGCCTTCTCTATTTCGGTCTCACGGCTTGCATCCGGATGCGTCTCAACTCGCACAGATCCACTCCCGCTGTTTCGTTGTCTCCATATACGTTACGTGCGTCGGGAAAGTTCATTAACAGTATCCTGAGCTGCCTCGGGAATCTGAAATTGGACGAATCCTGCATCTCAAATCCGAAATCCGAGATTTCAGACTGGACTGGCCCAGATCCGGAACAGGTGTTGCGCGGCGAAACAGTCCAATCCGCAATTTCGGATTTCGGATTTGAGATGCAGGATTCGTCCAATTTCAGATTCCCCGTTCGCTTGATTCCGACGGATTCTCCAGGCACGTTAATGCCCTGACTCAAGGGCGTGGCGTGACTCTTTATTTGCCCGACCGTTTCAGATCACGCAGGATCTCCCGGCTTGCATTGGCGCCCGGCAGCCCGGTCAGTCCGCCGCCTGGATGCGCGCCGGCGCCGCAGAGATACAGCCCATCGATTGGCGTCCGGTATTGGGCGAAACCGGGAAGAGGACGAAAGGCGAAAAACTGCTCCAATGACATTTCGCCGTGATGGATGTGTCCGCCGGTTAAACCGTACTTTCGCTCGAGGTCAGCCGGCGTAATGACCTGCCGGTGGACGATGAGCCTTGAGAGATTTGGGACGTAATCGGAAAGCGCTTTCACGACGGAATCGCCGAAATTCTCCCGTTGCGCCTCCCAATCGCCGTTTCGAAGTTGATAAGGAGCGTACTGCACGTGGATCGACATCACGTGCGCGCCCTTTGGCGCCAGCGACGGATCCGTCATCGAAGGGATCGTGATGTCCATGTAGGGCTTCGCGGAATATTCGCCGTACTTGGCAGCGTCGAACGCGCGCTCAAGATAGTCGATGTCCGGTCCAATATGGATGCGACCGGCCAAATAGCCGTCGGCGCGGTCCTTCATGTCCGGAAATTCCGGCAGCCCGGACAACGCGAGATTCACCTTGGCGGCGGCGCCGCGAGTCCGGTAGTTCCGCACGCGTTGGAGGAACACGGGGTCCAGGTGAATGGGATCGATGAGCTTCAGGAACGTGTGCTGTGGATCGGCGTTCGAAACGACAGCGCGCGCTGCGATTTCATCCCCGTTGTCTAGAACGACGCCGCGTGCTTTTCCTTCCCGTATTTGAATTATGCGAACGCCCGCGCTCGTGCGAATCGCTGCGCCGGCGTCCTCCGCCGCCCGGCGCAACGCTTCGGTCAGCGACCCCGGGCCGCCTGTCGCGAAAACCGTTGGAGCGATGGGTTGCCCGTCCAGGCCGGATTGAACCAGCAGCGGAAGGCTCGTTCCCGCCGACCACGGTCCTGCGAAAGCCCCATGAATCCCACGCGCAGCAATGACGGCGCGCAGCAATTCGGTTTCAAACCACTCGGCGACGAGATCCGCGACGGCCATGGGCGCCCAGCGAAGCAGGCGGAACGCATCTTTCCGTTCCAGCCTTCGAAAATTCAGACCGAGCTTGCCGAGGCGCCATGCGTCCTCCCAGTCCAGATGTTTGATTTCAGGCGGCGTTTCGGCCATCAGAGGAGCAAGCACGGCGCCGATGTTGCGGAAGCTGTTCTTGAAAGCGAGATAGCTTTTTGCATCCCGTGCGGAGAGATTTTCGATTTCCCGGCCTGTCCGTTCCGCGTCTTGAAAGATAAACAACGGCCGGCCGTTGCGATCCGGAGCGAAAATTCGCACGTCCGGCGTGATTGTCTTCAATCCGCGCTGATTCAGCGGAAGGTCTCGGGAGATCTGCGGAGGCAGCGGCTCGATCGCATGATCCAGCGTCGGACAACGAAAACCGGGATGCAGTTCCTCTGTGACCGCCCCGCCGCCGACAACCTCCCGGCGTTCCAGCACGAGCGTAGGAACGCCCGCCTTGGCCAGATAAAACGCTGCGACAAGGCCGTTGTGACCGCCACCGACAATGACGACTTGTTCCGCCGCCGGCACTTAGAGCTTCCCCCGCTTCCAGTCGCCCAACATCTGCCGCGCTGCGTTCAAACCAGGAGCGCCCATGACGCCGCCCCCAGGGTGGGTCGCCGAGCCGCACATGTAGAGCCGCTTTATTGGCGTGCGATACTGCGTCCAACCGGGCGCCGGCCGCAGCAGAAAGAGTTGTTCCAACGTGAGCTCGCCCTGAAAGATGTTTCCCTCGCTGAGTCCGAACGTGCGCTCGATGTCCAGCGGCGTCAGCACCTGTCGGTGGAGAATGAGGTTCTTGATGTTGGGCGCGTATTCGGCGATCGCGTCGATGACCGCATCGCCGAACTCGTCGCGCTTGTCGTCCCAGGCCCCTTCCTTCAGGTGATAGGGCGCGTATTGAACGAAACACGACATGACGTGCTTGCCCGGCGGGGCAAGAGACGTGTCCGTCAGGCTGGGTATGACGATATCGATATACGGCCGGCGGGAGAATCTGCCGTACTTGGCCTCGTCATACGCGCGCTCCATGTAATCGACGCTCGGAGATATTGAGATGGCGCCGCGCAGATGCGGCCCCGGGCCGGGCAGACACTTGAAGTCCGGCAGTCCGTCCAGCGCGAGGTTCACTTTGCCCGACGACCCGCGGAACTTGTATCGTTTGATGTCCTCGACAAAGTCCGCAGGCAGCAGGTCTTCGCCCACCATCTTCAGAAACGTCAAGCGTGGATCGACGCTGGACGACACGGCGGCGGCTTCAATCTCCTCGCCGTTTTCGAGAACTACCCCTTTGGCATGTCCTTCCTTCACGAGAATTTTCACGACGCCGGCCTCGCGCCGTATTTCCGCGCCTGCTTCGATTGCGGCGGAGGCGATGGCGTTGGACACCGCGCCGGTTCCGCCGCGAACCAGGCCCCACGAGCGGAACGCGCCGTCGATCTCTCCCATGTAGTGATGCAGCAGAACGTACGCTGTTCCCGGAGACCGCACGCCGAGAAACGTGCCGATGATGCCGGAAGCCGACATGGTCGCCTTGAGGACGTCCGTTTCGAACCACCGATCGAGAAAGTCCACCGCGCTCATCGTCATGAGTCCAACCTGGTTGTATTGATCCTCGTCGGAGAGTTTCTGAAAACGTCTTCCGAGGAACAAAAGGTCTTGCAGCCCCTTCAAACCGGCGGAGGTCGGATCCGGCGGAGTCATACTCAGGATGGGCTTCACGAAGCGGCCCATCTCCATCATCGCGCGGCCGTATTCGTCGTAGGCTTCAGCGTCGAGCTTGGAATGGCGTGCGATCTCCCGGCGCGTCTTGTAGTGATCGTTGACGCGCCACAGGTAGTCGCCGTTCGGCATCGGCGTGAAGGTCCCGTCCAGAGGAAGAATTTCCATGCCATGGCGCGCAAGGTCGAGCTCGCGAATGATCTCCGGACGCAGCAGCGATACGACGTAGGAAGCAACCGAGAACTTGAAGCCGGGGAACACCTCTTCTGTGACGGCCGCGCCGCCCAGAACGTGCCGCCGCTCCAGCACAATCACCTTTTTTCCGGCGCGCGCCAGATACGCCGCGTTCACAAGGCCGTTGTGGCCCCCGCCGATGATCGCCGCGTCGTACATTAGTTTTCAGTTTTGAGTTCTGAGTTTTGAGTCGAGTTTCGATAATCCTTCATCAGGAAAGTATAATTTCAGTTTTGAGTTTTCAGTTTCGAGTTCCATCCGCCATGCCAATCGGAACGCCTTTCCACGAAAGAACCCTGGCGCTGTGTGAAAGCCTGAATTACCGCGATTGGTCCGGCTACTATACGGTCAGTTGCTACGAGACGCATCACGAGCATGAATACAACGCGATCCGAAATGCGGCTGCGTTGATCGATATTTCGCCCCTCTACAAATACCGCATCGCGGGCCGGGACGCGGCTCGGCTGATCGACAGAATCGTGACCCGGGACATAAATAGGGTTGCCGTCGGGCAGGTGATTTACACGCCGTGGTGCGACGAGCACGGGAAGGTCATTGACGATGGCACGGTGTCCCGGTTGGGTGAGGACTCCTACCGTTGGACCGCTGCGGATCCGAACCTGAGATGGTTCCACCAGAACGCCTCGGGTCTGGACGTTCGCATCGACGACGTGTCGGAGACCCTGGCGGCGCTGGCTCTGCAAGGGCCGGCGTCGGCGCGCCTCCTCAACACCGTTTCGGACGGCGCCGTTTCGGACTTGAAATACTTTCATGTGCGGGCGGCGCGGATCGCAGGCGTAGGCGTGGAAATCTCTCGCACCGGATACACAGGCGATTTGGGCTATGAAATCTGGATGTCGGCCGAGCACGCCATTCGCGTCTGGGATGCGTTGATGCAGGCGGGCCGGGCGTTTGACATTCATCCGGCCGGGATGTTGGCCCTGGACGTGGCGCGGATCGAAGCCGGACTCCTGCTGATTGACGTCGATTTCCATGGAAGCAAGAAGGCGCTCATCGAATCTCAAAAATATTCGCCGTTTGAGATGGGCCTCGGACGCCTGGTTGACCTGGACAAGGAAGCATTCGTTGGGCGGGCCGCGCTGATCGAAGAACAACGGCGGCGTCCTGTCCGGCGGATCGTTGGCCTGGAAGTCGACTGGCCGAGTCTGGAGAAGATCTATGAACGCGTCGGGCTGCCGCCCGCGATGTCCGCAGCGGCTTCCCGCACGGCTGTTCCGGTGTACGACGGCAGCCAGGTTGGAAAAGCCACGTCCACGACATGGTCGCCGACGTTAAAAAAACTGATTGCCCTCGCGACCGTCGATCGGGACAGCGCCGTGATCGGCCAGAAGCTGGAAATGGAAATCACGGTCGAGGCAGTCCGATACCGAACGCCGGTCACCGTCGTGAAAACTCCATTCTTCAATCCCAAGCGGAAGACGGAAACCCCGCCTGCATGCTAAGGGACGTCAAGGCCGGCCGCGGAATCACAAACGTCTGGACTTTCCGAGCCGCCCAGTCCTAGCATTCTCGCAGCCCCAATGAAGCGCTTCATTTTGATCGTTCTCGCTTCGGCTTTTGTCACGGCGCAGCCGTTTGCGAACCCGCAAAGTGCACAACGGCGCCCGAGCGCTGCTGATTCCGAAAAAATTCGCAGCATGCTGGAGACGTATTGCCTCACGTGCCACAACGCCGGCGCCAAGGCGGGGGACGTTGTCTTTACGGGAATGCCGCTGGACGCGATCGGGGAGCATGCCGGGATTTGGGAAAGAGCAGTGCGGAAGCTGCGGGGCCGCTTGATGCCGCCCCCGGGCAGCCGTCAACCGAGCCAAGCGGAGGTGGACGCGTTTGTCGCAGCGTTGGAGAGCGCGCTGGATGCTGCCGCCGGTCGTCCACCGGCCGGTCGAGTCGGAATTCAGCGCTTGACGCGGACGGAATATGCCACTGCCGTGAAGGACCTGCTGGGAGTGGAGATCGACGCCGAGAGTCTGCTGCCCACCGAAAACGAGGTCGACGGCTTTGACAATATCGCTGCGGCGCTCAGCGTCTCCCCCGCGTTTCTCGAACAGTATGTCGGCGCCGCACGGTTGGCTGCAAGACTGGCTGTCGGTGAACCCGCGCCGAAGCGCGCCTTTGCGCGATACCCGCTTCCTCCGGGCGATCAGGCCTTGTACATCGACGGGCTCCCGCTGGGTACGCGCGGAGGAATGAAATTCCGGCACAACTTTCCGGCCGACGGCGAATACCGGTTCACGATTCTGGATCTCGACATCGGCCTGTATACCCGGACGCTTGAAACGCGTCACACGCTGATCCTGCAGGTCGCCGGGCGCGAAGTGTTCCGCGAGTCGCTCGGCGGTCCCGAGGATTTGAGCTTCGTTGATCATGGAGGCGCGCCCGCGCGAGCCAAGATCATGGAGCGATTCTCGAACATTCCGGTGCAGGTGAAAGCGGGCGTCCACGACGTTGTCGTCGCTTTCATCGAGCGAGCCGCAGTCCAGACCGATGAGTTCGTGAACATCGGGACCGGCGGATCCTTTGGACAGGGTCTGCGAGCGCCTCGACTGATCGACGGCGTTACCGTTGTGGGGCCATTCAATTCGCCCGGCGTGTCGAAGACGCCGAGCCGCGAACGCGTCTTCATTTGCGAGCCGCAGCCAGGACAGGAGCGCGCGTGCGCTCGCGCCATCATCGAGAATCTCGCGCGCCGTGCCTTTCGCCGGCCAGTGACGCAACAAGACGTCGATTCGTTGATGCCGTATTTCGAGTCGGGCGCGAAGAGCCCGGGCGCTTTCGATGCCGGGATCGAGCAGGCGATCGCTGCGGTCCTGGTCGATCCCGAGTTTCTCTATCGCATGATTCGAACGCCCACGGGCGTTGATCGTGCGGCCTTTCCTTTGAGCGATCTGGATCTGGCGTCGCGCCTGTCGTTTTTCTTGTGGAGTCAGGGGCCGGACGAAACACTGCTGCAGATTGCGGCCGAAGGCAAACTGAACCGCCCCGAGATCCTCGAAGCCCAGGCTCGGCGGATGCTGGCCGACCCCCGCGCCCGAAGTCTCGTGCCGAATTTCGCGCTGAAATGGCTGAACGTGGACAACCTGAAGGAAGTGCAGCCCGATCCGCTCCTGTTTCCGACGTTTACCGACGAACTCCGCAAAGACTTTGCAGTGGAAATCGAGTCCTTCATTGCGAGCGTGCTGCTTGAGGATCGCAACGTCAGCGACCTGCTGACGGCCAATCACACGTTTCTGAACGAACGCCTGGCGCGGCATTACGGCATCAAGGACGTATTCGGTCCGCAATTCCGCCGCGTGGAGCTCCAGGACCCGCGGCGTTCCGGCCTGCTTGGAAAGGGCGCGGTGTTGCTGCGCACTTCCTACGCCGACCGCACGTCGCCCGTCCTGCGGGGCGCCTGGGTGTTGGATAAGCTGCTCGGAACCCCACCTACGCCGCCGCCGCCGGACGTGGACATGGACTTGTCCACGCCGAAGGGAGAGAAGCCGAAGACGCTGCGCGCCCGCCTTGAAGCGCACCGCTCCAAACCGAGTTGCAACCAATGCCATGGCGTGATCGATCCCATCGGACTGGCGCTGGAGAACTTCGACGCGGTTGGACGTTGGCGTGACGTGGACGCAGCGGCCGAAGCGCCGATCGATGCGAAAACCGTCCTCCCAAATGGCCGCGCCGTGGACGGCCCCGGGCAGTTGAGAGATGCGCTGTTTGGAAATCGCGGCGACCAGTTTGCGTTGGCGTTGACGCAAAAGCTGATGATGTATGCGCTGGGCCGTGAGCTGGAGTATTACGATATGCCGCAGGCGCGCTCGATTGTCCGGCGCGCGGCTAAAGAAGACTTTCGGCTGTCCGCGATTGTCGCCGGCATCGTCACAAGCGATGCATTTCGCATGCAGGCGACGCCGCGCCAATAAGGAGCGAACCCATGTTTTTGACCAGGAAACATCTGTCACGCCGCACATTGCTCAAAGGCGCCGGCGTCAGCCTTGCGCTGCCGTTTCTGGACGCGATGGCGCCGGCTGCAACGCCGCTGGCGCAAACGGCCGCGGCCGGCAAGCTCCGCATGGGCTTTTTCTACATTCCTCATGGCGCGATCATGGGCAACACCTCTCACGGGCCTGCCATGGACAAGTGGACCCCGACAGGTTCGGGCGCCGGCTTCAAGCTGAGTCCCATCATGAAGTCGCTGGAGCCGTACAAGAACCACGTGATCTCCTTTGGCAATCTGAAGAACGATGCCATGGCGGGCGGCGTTCACAGCCGCGCTCCTGCAACCTGGTTGAGCTGCGTCAGGCCCAACGACAAAGCGCCGGGCGCCAGCATGTCGGCGACTCTCGATCAGATTGTCGCCGGCCGCATCAGTCAGGGCATGGCGTTGCCCTCATTGGAACTGGCTTCGGAAACCACAATCCAGGTGGCCGCTTGCGGCGGCGCGCGCTGCTATTACAGCTCCACGCTGTCTTTTCGTGATGCGAACTCACCTCTGCCGATGGAATTCAACCCACGCAAAGTGTTTATCCAGATGTTCGGCGAAGGCGACACGCCCGAGGAGCGAGAAGCAGTCCTACAGCAGAACGTCAGCCTGTTGGACAGGATCGGTCAGCGAACTCAGGCGCTGCACCGTGAGCTGGGGCCCGGCGACCGCGCCGTGCTCGACAGTTACCTGACTACGATTCGGGAAATCGAACGGCGGCTCGAGCGCGCCCCGCAGCGCGACTTGTCCGGCGTCGAGCCGCCCGAAGCGCCGATCGGGACGCTGGATTCCTTTGAGGAACAGGTCAAGCTTCTGTTTGACCTGATCGCGCTTGCGTACCGAGCAGATCTGACTCGCGTGGTCTCGTACATGATGGTTTCCGAGGGAACCAATCGCACATACAACCACATTGGAGTGTCGGACTCGTTCCACCCGGTGTCACACCACGCTAACGAGGTCGGGCGAATCGAAAAGCTCGTTAAGATTCAGACCTGGCACATGGAGCGTTTCGCGGAGTTTCTTGGAAAACTGGCGGCGGTCCGCGAGGGAGAACGCACCTTGCTGGAGAACTCGATATTCCTTTACGGGTCCAACATGTCGAACAGCGACAGACACAACGGACATCCGCTTCCCACGATTCTTGTGGGTGGAGGCGCCGGCAAGCTGCAGGGCGGCAAGCACATCGAATTGCCGGAACCCACTCCGCTGGCCAATCTGCATCTGATAATACTGGGAAAGGTTGGCATCGACGAGAAAGCGTTTGGCGACAGCACAGGAACGATTGCAGGAGTATGAGAACAGAGAGAACTCGGGCGTTGGCCCACCTGCCGTCTTTGCGCGGTCATAGACCGCGCCTACAGCAGGCTTCGCAAAACTGTAGGCGCGGTCTATGACCGCGCAAGGCCAGCAAGGGGGCCAACGTCGTCAACCAAAATTCATCCTTACCGGCCTCTTCTTAGCTATGTGGGCGGTTGCCACTGCGTCCTTCGCGCAATCCGACGGCTTGCTTGCAGACCGCGTCCAATCGGGAGACCGGAAGGCCGCGCTCGAGATGATTGCGCGCAATGCTCCGGTGAACGTTGCGCAGCCGGATGGGACGACGCCGCTGCATTGGGCGGCGTACCGCGTCGATGAGGAACTGGTTCAAGCGTTGCTCGCGCGCGGAGCGAAAGCCGATGTCGTGAACGCGTATGGTTCAACGCCGCTTGCAGAGGCTGCAAGAGCAGCCAACGTCCGCATCGTTGAAATGCTCCTCCAGGCCGGCGCTAACCCGAGCCGGGCCAACCAAGATGGACAAACTCCGTTGATGCTTGCAGCTCGGACCGGCGTCGTGGGGGTGGCCGAACTTCTGGTCCGTCATGGCGCCGACGTCAACGCCCGCGAGGAGTACCGCAATCAGACAGCCTTGATGTGGGCGGCGGCCGAGAGCCGCGCCGAGATGGTCGACTTTCTGATTTCCAAAGGCGCCAATGTGAACGTGCGCGCCAAGGCCAACGATTGGCCGAATCAGATGACCTCCGAGCCCCGCGTTCAATACCGACCGACCGGCGGCTTGACCCCGCTGCTCTACGCGGTCCGTTCCGGATGCCGTCCGTGCGTTGAGTCTTTGATCAAAGCGGGCGCTGACATCAATCTGCCGAATCCCGATGGGATGACGCCTTTGATGATGGCGATCGACAACTCTCACTATGAAGTCGCCCGATATCTGCTGGATCAGGGCGCCAATCCGCACACGTGGGACTGGTGGGGCCGCACGCCGCTCTATGCCGCCGTGAACATGCGCGGAGGACCGGACAGCCGTCCGGGTCCTCGCGAGCCGGCTTCACTGGACCTCATCCATGCGCTGCTGAAGGCCGGCGTCGATCCCAATTCGCAGCTCAACATGCTTCAGCCCAGCCGGTACGGCAACAGCGGCCGGTTCCGGGACGACCTGCTAAACACCGGCGCGACGCCGCTGCTGCGCGCGGCGCAGACGTTCGATAACGAAGTGGTGAAGGCGCTGCTGCAGCACGGCGCGCTGGTCGATCTGCCCAACGCAATGGGCGTGACGCCCCTGATGGCCGCCGCCGGCATCGGTACGCGCACCACCGAGAGCGTCCTCGGTCCAGGACCTCCACCCGACGTTGAAGCCCGTTCGATCGAGACCATGGAGATTCTTATTAAGGCCGGCGCAGACGTGAACGCCCGCGTCACGGACACCACGAGCTTCACGGCGCGCATCGCCCGGACCAGTACGATGACCAATCGTGAGGGACAAACCGCTCTTTTCTTTGCTGCGCAGTTGGGGCGGGCTTCCGTGGTCCGATTCCTTCTCGATCACGGGGCCAGGGTTGATGCGATGGGCGACTCCGGGAAGGCCCTGCTGGATGCCGCGCGCAACAACACGGAAATCACCGCGATAATTCGCGCCGCGATGCGCTGAGGATGCATGACCCCTGAAGAACTGAATCGTACGATCGAGTTATTCTCGAAAGCCAAGCTCGTTTGGCTGCGGCGCAAGAACAAGACCGCCAGGATCGCCTGGAGTTTCAAGCATGGTCCAAGAACCTTTCTGCTCAAGTTGCTCGGTTGCTGGAGCATGAGTCACAGTTGCTCGACTATCAGTCGCGACGCATGGACCGGCTTGACAAGTTTTATATGGATTGGTTGAAACAAAACCACGAGTTTCAACAGAAGGTCTTGAATCTGTTGACGATCATCCTCGATCGATTGCCGCCTTTGCCGCAATCGGTCTCGTGAATCATTGATATCCATTCCGTCAAAGGCCGCGTACGAGATCCCAAGCCATGCGGACGTGCGCTTCCGTGGAACGAAGATTTCCGACTGCAAAGCGGATTGTCAGTTTGCCATTCAGGCTCGTGTGCGAAAGGAAGATCTTTCCAGACGCGTTTACACGGTCGATGAGCTGTTGATTGGCGGCGTCGCCGGCCTTCAAACGGAAGCACACCGTGCTGAACGGAACCGGCGCCACAACTTCGAAGCGAGGATCGGATTCGACTAGCGACGCGAAGAGTCTGCCCAACCGGATATGCTCTCGGATACCGGCCTGCAGTCCCTCAACGCCAAAATAGCGCACGACCATCCAGAACTTCAGCGCTCGAAAACGCCGCCCAAGCTGTAGGGAGTAATCCATGTAGTTCGTAACGGCTTCGCCTTCGGACGTCTTCAAGTAGTCTGGCGTCAGGCCGAAAGCGCGTTTCAGCATTTCCGGCTTCCGGCAAAACAACACGCTCAGGTCCATAGGAGTCAACAGCCATTTGTGAGGGTTGGTGACGAAGGAGTCGGCGGAGTCGCAGCCGTCGAGGACATACCGCATCTCCGGGACAATACCGGCGGCCCCGGCGTACGCGGCGTCGACGTGCAGCCACAACCCGTACTTTGCACACACGCGCGAGATATCGGCGACCGGGTCGATGCTCGTGGTGGAGGTTGTCCCGACTGTCGCCGTCACGCAAAAGGGACGCCATCCTTCTGAGAGATCTCGTTGAATGGCCGCTTCCAAGGCGGCCGCGTCCATCCGGAACTCCCGATCCGTTTTAATCTTCGACAGACCGCGGCGACCAACTCCGAGAGCCATCGCGCTTTTCTCGATGGAGGAGTGGGCCTGTTCCGACGCATACATTCTGAGCCGCGGCGACGCAGGTCCTGAAATTCCGTCCTCGCGAACGCTGCGCTCCGTAATCGCTTCACGGGCCGCGGCCAGCGCATGGAACGTCGAGATAGACGCCGTGTCGTAGACGAATCCCTTGAAGGAGGAGGGAAGCCCCAGCATTTGCCGGAGCCAGTCGGTGACATGCTCTTCCAGTTCGGTGGCGGCCGGCGACGTTCGCCACAGCATGCCATTGACGTTGAGAGCGGCGCTGACCATCTCACCGAGAATGCCGGGGCCGGATCCGGTATTCGGAAAATAGGCGAAGAACGCGGGGTGGTTCCAATGGGTCGTCCCGGGAACGATGACGTTGTCGAGGTCGCGCAGGACAGACTCAAGAGATTCCGGCTGCAGCGGCGGAGACGCCGGGAGCTGTTTTCGAATGTCGCCCGGCGCGACCTGCGACAGGACCGAGACTTGTTCCGGTTTCTCGAGATAGTCCGCGACCCAGTCGACAAATCGGCGACCCCATTCTCTAAACTCCTCGGGCGTCATATCTGATGTCTTGACTGGCTTCATAAAGCCTTTCTCGCACCTCTGTGACGGAAATGCCGGCGAGCGGCGATTTCCACAATATTTCCACGCGCCGTCCCACAGGTCCCCACACGCGCGGGTCCGTCGGACCGAACAACGCGATCGTAGGACAACCCAAGTATGCCGCAAGATGCGTGATTCCCGAATCGTTGCCAATGAACAACCGGCATCTTCGGATTTCCTCCGCCGCTTCAAGGAGTCCGAGCCCTTTGAGGAGCGGCGCGGTCGTTTGGAAGCTGGATTCCAAGGGGCCCAGCAGGACGGTCGCTTCGGGAAGCCCGGCGATCAGGTCCCTGAAATAAGGCCAGCACTTTGTCGGGCTGCCGCTGCCGGGATGCACAAGAATCCGCTCGGACGACGGCGCCCAGAAATCCGGCGGCTCGGGCGAATCGAGGCCAAGCGTGGCGAGAAGGTGGTCGGCCGCGTGAACGAGGGCGTCGCCGACCGGAAACGGAGAAGCGTGAAGCACCTTTGGAACGCCAGACTGCCGGAGATTCTCCGCGTACGTTGCGTCCTTCATCCACACGTAGGCCGCATCAAACCCACGCGCAGCGACGAATTTTTGTGGACCTGCAAACAGCCGCGACCATCGGGCAGTCTCTATGGACTCGATCGTTTCAACGGAAATGAACAGCCTTGCGCACTCGAGCTTCTCGGGATACCCGACCAACGTGAAGCGGGCGCCGGGATGGCGCCCGGCCAGAGCGCGAAGAGCCGGCAAGTTCAAAATGAAGTCGCCAACGGCGCAGGCTCGAACGATCAGCAAATGCGAATTTCGAACTGCAGATCGCGAATCTTCATCAACACCTTTCCTCCAATTCGCAATTCCCATTTCGAAATCCGCAATCGCCCCAAACGCAATCCTGGCTTGACCTTCCGACGATCCCCCGCTTAAAATGCTTGTGCAGTTCTTCGATAGATTATGGATCAATTTGAGATCGGCGATAAGGTCGTTTATCCCAACCACGGCGTAGGGATAATTGAAAAAATTTCAAATCGTCTCGTCCAGGGCAAATTCGAAAAATTTTACCTGCTCAGAATCTGTTCCAACGACATCCTGGTTATGGTTCCAACGGCGAACGCCGGCGACGTCGGTCTCCGAAAGATCATAGAACGCAAGGACGTAGACCAACTGCTGTCATACCTCTCCAGCAATCAATTTTTCACACAACGCGATTGGAAGGACCGATTCAAAGAAAACTCCGAAAGGATGCGCTCCGGTTCCATCTTTCATGTGGCGGAGGTTTTCAAGAACCTTGTGTACCTGAGCCGGGTTAAACCGTTGTCCTTCCGTGAGAAGCGCATGCTGGACCGCGCACGTTTTTTGCTGATTTCTGAACTATCGACCGTTATGAACCTCGGCGAAGTTGAAATTGAGGAGCGAATCGACAAGGCTGTCACGAAAGCCTGCGGCAAGGTTGCCGGCGGCGTGAACTGAGCCCTTTTCGATGCCCATTTTCTTTTTCGTTGTCCTTCTATCTGTGTTTTTTGCCGTCTCCGCTTTCTTCTCGCTGGCGGAAACGGCCATACTTGCGGCCAACCGCTACAAGATTCGCCATCTTGCGTCTCAAGGCAACCGACGCGCCAGCCGATTGATCGGCTGGCTGGAGGCGCCCGAGCGCCTGCTCGCCACGATCCTGCTCGGCAACAATTTCGCGAATGTCGGCGCCGCGACCGCTTCGGCGGCCCTGGTCGGTCGGATCGTGCGGAATCCGGATCGGGTCGAAATCGCCCTGGCGATCGAAGCCGTAATTTTGACAGTGCTGATCCTGCTGTTTTGCGAACTGGGCCCGAAAGCTCTGGCGGCCCGTTATCCGGAGCGGATCAGTCTCGCCATCGTGATCCCGATCGAGCTATGCATGCGCCTGCTTTACCCCGCCACAAAAGTCGGCATCAAGATCTCGAGCCTCGTTTTCCGCCAGGTCAAAGACGCGCCGGGCCCGTTGACGCCGGCGGTTACCGACGCGGAGCTGCGCAGTCTCATTGCGGGCAATCGGCAAGAACGGATGAAGATGCTGGAGCGTGTGCTGGAGTTCTCCGACCGGCAGGTTAAGGATGTCATGATTCCGCGGCTGGAAGTAACCGCTCTTGAGGCTGCGTCGCCGCTGGAAGACATCCTGGCAGTCATTGAAAGCACGCGATACAGCCGTTTTCCTGTCTACCAGGGAGTCCTGGACAATGTTATCGGCATCCTGCACGGCAAAGACTTGATGCCGTATCTGCACTCTCCAAAGGCGTTCCGGCTTTCGCAGTTGCTGAGGAAACCCGTCTTCATTCCGGACACTGCAAGGCTCAACAACGCCGTGCGCATGCTGCAGAGCGCGCAAACGCACTTGGGCGTCGTTGTGGACGAGCACGGGGGCGTTGAGGGGATAGTTACGCTTGAAGACCTGATCGAACAGATCGTCGGCGAAATTCAGGACGAGCACGATGTGAAAGTCGATTCGGTCGTGATTGATTCCGATGGAAGCATTCTCATCGATGCGAGCATCGCCGTTCGGGAGCTTAATGAACGTCTGGACCTGCGCATACCGGAAACCGGTCAGTATCAGACCCTGGCTGGATTCCTGCTGGCTCAAACCGGGAAGCTTCTCAAAGAGCGAGAAGAAGTCTCCTTCGAAGGCGCCGTGTTCCGTATCGAACAGGTTGTGGGACGACGCATCATGCGCGTTCGGTTAAGTCGCAAGGCGCCCGCGCCGGTTCTGGTGGGCGTCAACGATACGAGTGTCTAGCCGCACCCGGCCCGAAGGCCGCCCTCTCCGAGGGGGCTGCTTTTTACCCACATGTAAACACTGGACGAGTGGGTCCACTCCAAATGTCAAATGTGAGATGGTTGCTGTCCAATGTGAGATGAAGTTGGCGACATGGCCGGCTGACCAAATGACCGGCTGGGCCGGATCGCCCGGTGTTTGGCGCGCGCCCCTCGTCCTGATTGGCAGCGGCGGCGCTACCGGAACGTAGGCCCAGCCGGCCATCCGGCCAGTGGCCATGTCGCCAACTTCATCTCACATTGGACAGCAGCCATCTCACATTTGACATTTGGAGTGTAAAGGGAAGCCCGGGCGAGAGTGAGCGGCCCGAAGGGCCCGGCGGGATTAACGGCTGATCTCTTTCACGGCGTCGAAGAATCCTCTAAACGAAATCTCAACGCAAGAGGCGCCCCGAATCGTCACTGGCTCAGCTGCGAAGAGTCCGGCAATGCTGAATGCCATTGCGATCCGGTGGTCCCCGAAAGAATCGACAACGCCTCCAAGCAACCGCTGACGGCCGGATACGAAGAACCCGTCCGGGAATTCCTCGACTTCGGCGCCTAACGTTCTCAAGTTCGTCACAACCGCGCGAATCCGGTCGGTTTCCTTCGATCTCAACTCCGCTGCGTCGCGGACCCGAATCCCATCACGTGTGCGCAGGGCAAGAACGGCGAGGAGCGGGATTTCGTCGATCAGTGCAGGTATGGCGCCTGCGGTCAATTCTCCGCCGCTCAGTTCCGAACTCTCGACGACAATGCTTCCTGCGGGCTCCCCCCCGTTCGTCGCCCGGGGCTCAATGTGAATGCGTCCGCCCATCTGTTCGAGGAATCTGAAGAAACCAATCCGGCCGGGACTCAGCCCGACGTCCTCGATCAAGAGCCGTGAGCCCGGCAGTCCCGCAGCCGCGGCCGCAAGAAATGCGGCGGAAGAAGAATCGCCGGGGCATTGAAACGTGCGGCCGTGCAGGATGCCGCCACCCTCGACTTCGATGACGCCGTTGTCGATGCGAATCGGCGCGCCAAATTCACGCAGAGCAATCTCAGTATGGTTCCGAGTCGGATGGATCTCGCGAACCCGGGTGACGCCCAAGGCGGACAGACCGGCGAGAAGTACGGCAGACTTCACTTGCGCGCTCGCAACGGGCGGAGTGTAGTCGATGGCGGTGAGCGGTCCTCCGCGGATCCGGAGGGGCAGGTAGTTGCCGTCGCGGGCCGACACGGAGGCGCCAAACCGATTCAACGGCTCCACGATCCGCCTCATCGGCCGCTGCGACAACGACGAATCGCCCACAAACGTCGACTCGAAATCGCAGCCGGCGAGGATGCCCGCCAGGAGCCGGACGGTCGTACCCGAGTTCCGTGCATCGAGCTCGCGGGCCGGAGCGTCGAGGCCCTGCTTCCCCCGTCCGGCGACGATCACGGTAGAACCAGTTTGTTCAATTGGAACGCCGAGATCTCGAAGACAGCGCACCGTACTCTGACAATCTTCGCTTTCGGCGAAGTTCCGGACAGTCGTTTCACCCTCGGCAATAGCCCCCAGCATCACCAGGCGGTGACTGACAGACTTGTCGCCCGGCGGCCTCAGGACGCCGCGGATCGCCGCGGCGGGAGGTATTTGCACTGTATCGAGGGACATCGGCTAAGGGTAGCACGCAATTGACAATTGAAAAAACCTCGTGCTACTTAGAGGTCAATGACTTTCGACGCACCGAAGGCGCTGAGATCCTTCGCGCTCACGATCCCGAGCCGCCTCGAAGCGCTGGACGCCGTCCATAAGCTCCTCGAACAAGCCGCAACGGAATACAAACTCAATGAAGAAATGGCTTACTGGATGGAGTTGACCGTTTGCGAATCCGTTATCAACGCCATCCGGCACGGCAATCAGTCCGATCCCTCCAAGCAGGCAAACCTGACGATATCATCCGATGGAACGATTATTGAGGTGATCGTTGAAGACCAGGGCAAGGGCTTCAAGCTGGAAGAGCTTGCCGACCCTACTGCGGCTGAAAACCTGCTGAAGCCTTGCGGCCGGGGCATTCTGATCATTCGGTCGTTTATGGATGAGGTGGCGTTGTCGACTCGGGAAGGAGGCGGCAGCCGGCTCCGGATGATCAAGAGACTGCCTGAAAACTCTGGATGAGCATGCTCCTCAAATCCCGCCGCTTGGACGACGTGGTCATTCTGGACCTCAGCGGCCGAGTCACAATCGGCGAAGGCGCGTCGATCCTCCGGGAAACGCTAAAGAAGCTTTTGGCCGCGGGCGACCGGAAATTCCTTGTCAATCTCGCCGATGTCGACTACATCGATAGCTCGGGACTCGGAGAGTTCGTGACCGCTTTCACATCCGTGCGGCACGAAAACGGGCAGTTGAAGCTGCTCAATCTGACGCGCCGGGTTCGCGACCTCATGCAGATCACGAAGCTGTTAACTGTCTTCGAATCGTTCGACAACGAAACCGAAGCGCTCAAGTCGATGCGCTCGTAACCGGACCGAGGAATGCCGCAGGCTGCTGCTTTCTGGCGACGTCGCTGGAAACCGGCGCTCCTGTTGATCCTGGTTCTTGCAGCGGCCGCTCTGTATGAGACGGCGGCCGTCGCTGCAACTTCTGCGCGCATCCTCAGCCTGAGCAGATATGTACCGTGGTCGGGGGAGCGCGTTTTCAAGACGGAAACGTCCCTTGCCGGCCTCAATGCCGACGTCTACACTGCTTCGAGGTCGCGGTCGCCAATCCTGCTGATCCACGGGGTTACCGAGACAGGTAAAGACACGCCCGAAGTGCGGCCGGTGGCCGAGGGTCTGGCCGAGGCGGGATTTCGCGTCGTCGTGCCGCAATTCCCTCGCCTGACCCGTCAGAACGTGACTCCTGAAGACGTGGAAGACGTCGTTGCGGCGTTTCAATGGCTGCAGACCGACGGCGGAATTCTGTGCGCGAGCTATGGCTGCGGACCGGGACTCGTTGCGGCGGCCGACCCGAGGATACGCGAACGCGTTCGTTTCGTCGTCGCCTTCGGAGCGTATTTCGACCTTACCGAACAACTCCGTTTCATCATCACCGAACAGGGTGAGACTCCCTTTGCCTACAGCAAGTGGAAGTATCTTGCCGCAAACACCGATTGGCTGGAGTCGCCGGACGATCGCCGGCAATTGATTGCATTCGCGAGAGAACGCGAACTGATGCCGCCGGAGAAATGGACCCTGTCCTTCAAAGATCTAAAACCGTCGCCGCGGGCGGCCGCACAGTTGTTCGAGTCGCGAAATGCCGAGGAGTTCGCCGCGCGGCTCGCGGAGGTTCCAAGACTCCGGGATCGCTTGGAACGGCTGTCGCCCTCGCGGCATATGGAGTACCTTCGCGCCCGCCTGATCATCGTCCATATCGCTTCGGATCCGTCGATTCCCTCGACTCAAAGCCAGCGGCTTGCAGCGGCCGCGCAAGCGATGGGAATCCCGCACCGCCTCACGCTGTTGAACATGTACGGCCACACGCGACCCGCCTGGCCGGAGTTCGGAGTTCGGAGTCTGTTCAGCTTCTATATCCCCGAGGGCGTCAAGTTCGGACGTGTTGTGAATGAGATTTTGAGTTTCGTGAATTGAAAGACATCCCCATCCGCGTAATCTGCGGCTCAAAATTCATTGTGGTAAACTGTCGCCTCTCTGACATCACGATGAATGCTATGAATCGACGATGCTTTATAAGGTTAGGCGCCCTCACTCTATTGGCCCGGCCCGCGTTTTCGGATGGGCGCTTCGGCCGCCAAACGGGGACGCGCTCCCTTTCGTTCTACAACCTTCATACCGCGGAAAGGCTCGACGCTGTCTATTGGGCCGACGGTGAATACATTCCGGATGCTCTAGCCGAGATTAACCGGATTCTTAGAGACCACCGCAGCGGCGACGTGTTTCCGATGGCGCCGAGGCTGCTCGATATGCTGGCGGAATTGCGAGACCGGCTTGAGAGCGCGCAGCCGTTCGAGATTATCTCCGGCTATCGATCCCCCAAGACCAACGCGATGCTGCGCGCCCAGGGTCATGGCGTTGCAGAAAACAGCCTGCACTTGAAAGGAATGGCTGCGGATGTGCGTCTTCCCGGCCGCGACCTGGACCTGCTTCGGCGCGCGGCGATTTCGTTGAAGGCCGGCGGCGTTGGGTACTATCCGGCTTCGCAATTCGTGCACGTCGACATCGGCCGCGTCCGCACGTGGTAGCTCACAGCAAAGTGTTTTCGAGATACAACGCGAGGTCGTTCAAGAACTGAAAGTAGCTGTTGAAACGCGTGAGATTGTTGGTGAAGATCAGGACGCCGATCGTCGCCACCAGCGCCCCGCTTGCAAGTTCCACAGCATGGAAGTGCCGCTTGAAGCGGCTATAGAACGCCAGAAATCGATTCAGGCCTAAGCTCGTCAGAAGGAACGGCACGCCAAGGCCGAGCGAATAGATTGCCAGCAAAAACACGCCTTGCATCACAGTTTCTCTCGTGCCGGCGATCGTCAGAATCGTCGCGAGTATCGGCCCAATGCACGGCGACCAGCCAAAAGCGAAGGCCAGTCCCAACACCAGCGCGCCCAGAGCGCTGCGCGGCGTCGACACGCTGTGAAACCGTTTATCGCGGTACAGCAGGTTGATTCGGAAAACGCCGAGCAGGTGCAGACCAAAGATGATCAAAACGATCCCCGCGATGCGGGAGAAAAGCGGCTTCTGAGTCGACAGCAGTTGTCCCAGCCAGCTTGCCGACGCGCCCATCGTTATGAATGTGATGGAAAACCCGATGATGAACATGATCGAGTTTTTCACCACCGAGCGCTTCAGCCGGGCTTCGGAATCCGCCTTCAGTTGGTCGAGTGAGAAACCGGAGATGATGGACAGGTAGCCGGGCACCAACGGAAGCACGCATGGCGAGAGGAACGAAATCACGCCCGCTGCAAACGCAAACGGAACTGAGGCGCCATCCATGATGTGAGTCTACATGCCCACGAAACTAACGTTCAACGACGACTTTGGCGGCGGGAACGGACAGGCGCATCAGGCGGCCTCGCTCGTCGGTGACGGCTTCCGCCTGCACGTCTCCCACCTGGAGCTCGTAGACGCCGTTTCCCTTGGGACGGATCGCCGCCGACCCCATGCGCATGTCCTGAGGCACAAAAACCGGCAGCGTCTTGTCCGCGCCCCCGACTTTGTGGAGCAGCAGCAGGTAATGATGGAAGAAGTTATTGTCCAGGATGAATCCGTCTGCAGGAAACCGAAAGTCGATGCTGGCCGGACGGCCGTCCGCCACAGTTTCATACTCGCTGACCGGCTGAGCGAACTTGACGCGAATGACGCCGGCGCCGCGTTTGTACTCGTAGGAAGTTGGGTTCAACTGCTCGTCCAGCTCCATCACGCTGGTGATCGGCGTTGGATCGTCGTTCAATTGCGTGCGGGCTTCGACGCGATAACCGCCGCTGCGCGCCGTGATGGTGAACTGCTCGGAACCGATGCGCTTGCCGTCCTGAAAAATGTTGAAGCGCGCGCTTTCCGGCGTGATGGTTGTCAGAATCCAAAGCGCCGCCAGGGTTGCACCATTCATAACTCTTCAAGTCTCCGAACGATGTCGTCGACGATCGCGTCGGGCGTGCGATCGTCGGTAGGAATGTGGATGCGCGCCAGTTCATAGATAGGAACCCGGCTGTCATAGAGCCGCCTGGATTGTTCCAGACTCGCAAATAGTGGACGCGCGCCGTCCATTTTGACACGGTGGACAACATTGTCGAACGATACTTTCAGCCAGACAGTGACGCCCGTCCGCTCCGCCAACGCGCGATTTTCAGAGTCGATATAGGCGCCGCCGCCCAGCGCAACAACCACCGGAGGCCTGCACGCGACTGCCTGAAGATGTTTTCGCTCGAGCGCACGAAAATAAGGCTCGCCGGATTTCTCAAAGATCTCTCGGATCGTCATGCCTTCCGCGCGTTCGATTTCCGCGTCGAGATCCACGAATTCCAACCCGAGCCGGTCCGCCAGCCGCGGCCCAACCTCGGTCTTACCCGAGCCCATGAAGCCGACAAGGTAGATACGGTCGTGCATTGCGAATTGCGAATTGCGAATTGCGAATTGGAGGGGAAGGCCCTTCCGCTCAATTCGCAATTCGCAATTCCCAATTCGCAATCTAGAATAAGAACCCATGTTGTTCCAGAACAAAACCGCCATAGTGACCGGGGGAAGCCGGGGCATCGGACGGGCGCTGGTTCAGGGATTGGCGCGCGAAGGGGCGAGAGTGGCGTTTACCTACTCTCAGAACAAGGCGCTAGCCGATGAGATCGCCAACGGCGACGCGATTTTAGGATTTCAGGCCGACGTTGCTAACTTCGAACAAGCAAAAGACCTTGTCCGGGGCCTCAAGGAGCGATTCGGCAGAATCGATATTCTCGTCAACAATGCCGGCGTCACACGCGACAAGCTCCTCGCCCTGATGAGCGAGAAGGATTGGGATGACGTTCTCGACGTCAACCTTAAAGGCGTCTTCAATCTGACGAAGCCCGTTGCAGGAATGATGATCCGGCAGAAGTCGGGACGCATCCTCAACATCACGTCCATCAGCGGGATTGTCGGCATGCCGGGACAGGTGAACTATGCATCGTCCAAAGCCGGGATGATCGGATTCACGAAGGCGCTGGCCAAGGAGCTCGCCAAGGCCAACGTCACAGTGAATGCGCTCGCCCTCGGCTTTGTCGAAACCGATATGACCGCTGTCCTGAACGCCGAGTATCGGGCTAAGGCCTTGGAGCAGATCCCATTGGGCCGCTTCGCGAAACCCGAGGAGATCGCGGAGATCGCCCTGTTCCTATTGTCCGATAAGGCGGCGTATATCACCGGGGAAGTGATTCAGGTGGACGGCGGGCTAGCTATCTGATTTCGGATTTCGGATTTCGGATTGCGGGTTTAGGAAACGTCTCTGCAAATCCGCAATCCGAAATCCGAAGTCTTATTTTGTTTTCCCAAACTCGATCTTCGTTTGCGTCTGATACTTCCCGGCGCGATCCTTGTAAGAGATTTCGCAGGGTTCATCCGATTGAAAGAACAGCGCCTGGCACAAGCCCTCATTCGCATGGACGCGGACGGTTGCGGGCGTCGTGTTGGCGATCGATACGGTGATGTAGCCTTCCCATTCCGGCTCGAGCGGCGTGATATTCACGAGAACGCCGGCTCTTGCGTACGTGGACTTTCCGACGCATAAGGCCAGTACGTCACGGGGAATTCGAAGATATTCCACAGTACGGCCCAGAATGTAGCTGTTGGGAGGGATATCGCACGATGCGCCGCGCCGTTCCTGAAAGAATTCCGGCGGCGCCGCCTTGGGGTCGATCGTCCGGCCGGGCGGTGGAAGGAAGACCTTGAATTCGCCGGCGAGTCTCAAATCGTAGCCGTAGGAAGAAAGACCGTAGGAAATCGCGCCTTCGGCGACCTGCCGGATGGTGAAAGGCTCAATCATCCGATGGTCTTCCGCCATGCGCCGAATCCAGGAGTCCGCTTTAATTGGCATTGCCTAAATCCCTTTCCGGGTGTTAAGAATATTGTGGTTTCAAAGAGATAGCGGCGACCCGCTTCAATCGCCTCTATCTTAACGGAGGCGGCCAGTGATCAAACTGGATCTTGTCAATCAGATCGTCGAGCGCACAGGCGTCAGTAAGACCAAAGCCGAGCAAGCGGTCGATACTATCTTCAACTGTATGAAGGACGCCCTGAAAGCCAATGATCGGATTGAACTCCGCGGCTTTGGCGTCTTTTCAGTCAAGCCCCGCAAGACCGGCATTGGAAGAAACCCTCGAACGGGCTCGGAGGTGAACATACCTCCCGGCAAAGCCGTACGATTCAAGCCAGGCAAGGATCTGCAGTCGTTGTAATCCGCGCAACTCGTTTCATGAGCAATAGTTTCACGCCGGCTGCAGATCTTGTCATCCCGATCAGCCGGCGAAAGTTTCCATGGTTGAACGCGGGCCTGTTTGTCCTGACGTGTGCATCCACGCTCATTGTGGGCGCGTTGCTCGCCGGCGCCTTCGATGGCGCCTTGCCCGACGACCTGGCCGAAGCATTGCGCCAGATTCTGGCCACGCCCTCACTGCTGTGGATGGGGGCCCCCTTCAGCGTCACGCTCATGACGATCTTGATGGCTCATGAAATGGGGCATTATCTCACGTGCCGGTATTACGGAATTAAAGCCAGTCTGCCCTATTTCATTCCGGCCCCGACGATCTTTGGAACAATGGGGGCGTTTATCCGCATCCGCTCTCCAATACCGACTCGTTCCGCATTGCTGGAAGTGGGCGTTGCAGGTCCAATTGCGGGATTCGTCGTTGCAGTTCCGGCGTTGTTGATGGCTTTGACGAGGTCCAGATTTATTGAGGCAGACCCTTCTTCGGGGTTCATCGGATTCGGCGAGCCGATCATCTTCAAACTGGCGGCGTTGCTGATGGGACGCACACCGCCGGAGGGCATGGACATCTCGATGCATCCCGTCGCCGTCGCCGCCTGGTTCGGATTCTTCGCAACGGCTCTCAACCTGCTGCCGGTCGGCCAACTCGACGGCGGCCACATTTGTTACGCCCTGTTTCGGAACCATCACAAATCAATCTCTCAGGGGTTGGTTCTAACGCTTGCGCCGCTGGGAATTTTTTATTGGCAAGGCTGGCTCATCTGGGCGGCTCTTCTCCTTTTCATCGGAATGCGCCACCCGGTCACAGTCGACGATTCCGCTCCTCTCGGAAGGCGGCAGATCCGGCTTGGATGGATCGGTCTGATCCTCTTTGTGCTCTGCTTCACCCCAATTCCCTTTTATGTCGGTTAGCTATTTCGTCGAACGGAGTCCATCTGGCGCTACTTGGCGCTTCGGGAGAGCGTTCTTATTCGTTGCCGAGGATTTTACCTGTCGACTATCATTGCCGCCGCGATGGCGGATTTCAGGGCAAATCAGGCCGCAGTCTGGCTCCTTCTATGCGCACTGCTTTCCCCGTTAGAAAGCTCTCACGGGCGCCAGGCGGTCGAAGCCGGACTACTGGAACAAGCTGAAAGAGAGCTATTCGCAGCCAGGCATCGTAAGGCCGCCGAGCTGTATGCCGCCGTCCTGGAGCGGAATCCCGAGCATGCGCACGCGAGGTATGGCCTGGTGCGCGCATTGTTGCGAGACCGCCGGAGCCTCGAAGCGCATACCGTTGCCGATGAGGGCCTGCGGAGGAATCCCGACTCGCCGCCTGCGCTGGCGGCGGGAGGTATGTCGGCGCTTAGGCGTGGTGACATTGTCAGGGCCGAAGCTCTGTTCCGGGAAGCCGTAAAGATCGACCCCGACTACCACGGAGGTCTGCAGGGACTGGCTAGGATCTTACAGGCGCTGAGCCAGTACAAATCGGCCGAATCCTTAATGCTGCGCGCCTATCGTAACTATCCGAACGATCCCGACCTGATGCTTGCTCACGCAGACACATTGAAGGGCGCCGAACATATCGCGGCGCTAGAGCGTGTGTTGCCTATTCTCGATCCACAAAGCGACGAGGCCTTAAGACTGAGAGGCCACTTGGCTTTCGATCGCGTCACCGGCGACAAGATATTGCGCCGACTCCTATCTCCTTATACGGCTGCGAAAATAAAGCTGAGGCTCATTCAGAACGGTCCACAACGCGCCATCGGTTGGGGCGTTAACGTGCGGTTGAACGATCGACAATCGGCCACTCTGCTGCTGGACACCGGTGCTTCCGGCGTCAACATATCCCGAAAGATTGCGCAAAGGGCGAATCTGGCGTCGGTAACCGGCGCGTCTACAATGGCAAGAGGAATCGGGGATGACCCCGCGCCAACTGCTTACTCGTACCTGGCTTCCAAGTTGAAAGTGGATGACGTCGAGTTTGCCGACTACCCCGTGAGCGTCTTTGAGTCCGCTGCGACTGAAAGCTACGATGGGCTTATTAGTCCCGGCGTGTTTGGGCGTTTCATTGTGAGGATCGACTTTCCAAGAGGCGAGCTCCTGCTGGAGCCGCGACCGGAAGGCGAGCCCAAAAATTCCGACGATCTGACCGACGTAGGACCCGCCCCGCAGGGATTCCATCGTGTGCTGCGATTGGGCAGCCTTCTCGCCGTACCAACCTCCGTCAATGGGGCGCCGTTTTCTCTGTTTGCGATCGATTCCGGCGCCACAGTGACGGTCATCGACACGGAAATCGCAAGCATGTCGGCTTCTGTGCATCGGGATGACGGTGTGAGCGTGAAAGGCATTCAGGGAGAAGTTGACAAAGTATCGACGACCGAACGCGTCGTTCTTCGTTTTGCGGGTTTCCAACAGGACAACGCAAGCCTCGTAGCCGTCAGCCTGAGCAACGTCAGCGATTCCCTAGGAATCGGCCTGGGCGGAGTGCTGGGAATGCCGCTGCTCGCACAACTAACCGTCACCCTGGATTATCGGCAAAGCGCGGTGCGATTCGATTACAAGAAATGATATCCCCGGCGATCTGAGGGCGCTGCACTCGCGCACGCCGTTCAGCTTCGGGTGTTCTGATGTCTTGACATCACAGCTACACGCATCTACGATGTGTCGTAATGCGCACCACGCTAACCATCGATGACGATTTGGCCGGCCTGCTGAAGCAGCGCGCCCGCGAATTAGGCGTGCCGTTCAAGGAAATAGTCAACCGGACGCTGCGAACGGGACTCGGCAAGGAGGCGGCGCCGCGCCGGGGCGCGGCGCCGAAGACGATCCCACATTCGTTCCGGTTCAGGCCCGGCGTTGATCTCGACAAGTTGAATCAGCTTGCGGACGAGCTGGAGGCCGAGTCTTACGCCGCCTCGACGCGCAAACAGCATGATTCTGCCCGACGTCAACGTACTCGTTCACGCGCATAACGCCGACTCGGCCGTTCACGAGCGGGCCCGCCGCTGGTGGGACGGCTGCCTTTCGGGCGCGGAAGGCGTCGGACTCGCCTGGGCGGTGCTCCTGGGTTTCATCCGCATCACCACGAATCGCAGGATCGTCGAAAACCCCCTCGATGTGCACGATGTGACGGCGCGAATCGAGCGCTGGCTCAGTCTGCCGCATGTACACCTGACTCATCCCTCGGATACGCACTTCGCAAAACTTCAGTCCGAACTGAACCGCCTGGGGACGGCCGGAAATCTCACAACCGACGCACACCTGGCCGTCCTCGCGATGGAGCGCGGATACATCCTCTACACGACCGACGCCGACTTCGCTCGCTTCCCCGGGCTGCGCTGGATCAATCCCTGCAATGTCGATCATGACTCCGTGTGAGTGATGCCGGTCGAGGTCGGCAACCCATGGGCTTTGGGCTTTGAGTTGCTAGACGATCTCTCATATTTCCCGCCGGGAAGAAGGGAGAACCAGAGATGAACAAATCGAATGGATGCCGCGCAAAGAACAACGCCCCGAAAAAGGCGGCTAAGAATGGCAACGAACTGGTCGAATACAAGGCAGGAACTGCATTTCCCGGAGTTCTGGGACGCACGATCGCCGAGTCCACCGCGGCATGGCCCGAACCCTTGCGTGCGACGCCTGGCGCTCCCAATGTCGTTTTCATCGTGCTGGACGACACGGGTTTTGCACAACTGGGATGCTACGGAGCGCCGATTGACACTCCGAATCTGAACCGCCTCGCAAAAAACGGCCTGCTTTATAACAACATGCACACGGCAGCGCTATGTTCGCCTTCCCGCTCCTGCATGCTGACGGGGCGCAACCATCATTCCAATGGAATGTCGTGCATCACCGAAGGAGCGGAAGGATACCCCGGTTCGAACGGCATCATTACCTTTTGAAAACGGATTCTTGTCCGAGATTCTTCTGGAGCATGGATACGCGACCTTCTGTGTAGGCAAGTGGCACCTGACTCCCGCCAACGAAGTCAGTGCGGCTGGTCCGTTTGACCGTTGGCCTCTGGGCCGGGGCTTCGAGCGTTATTATGGATTTCTCGGCGGCGACACCCACCAGTATTATCCCGACCTCGTTTACGACAATCACCAGGTGGATCCCCCAAAAACCCCGGAGCAGGGTTATCACTTAACGGAGGACCTGGCCGACAAAGCCATCCAGTTCATTGCGGACTGCAAACAGATCGCTCCGGACAAACCATTCTTCCTTTATTTTGCTCCGGGCGCTCACCACGCTCCTCATCATGTTCCGAGGGAATGGGCCGACAAGTACAAGGGCAAATTTGACGACGGTTGGGACGCCTACCGTGAGCGCGTTTACAAGCGGCAACTTGAGATGGGGGTGCTCCCGAAAGGCACGGCCCTTTCGCGACACGATCCCGATGTGCCGAAGTGGAACACACTGTCGGCCGACGAGCGACGACTCTACGCGCGCATGATGGAGGTTTTTGCCGGCTTCGTAGAGCATACGGACTATCACATTGGCCGGATCATCGGTTTCCTGGATCGCATCGGCGAGTTGGACAACACGCTCCTCATGGTCATTTCGGATAATGGGGCCAGCGCCGAAGGCGGCCCGACGGGATCCGTGAATGAGAACAAATTCTTCAATAACGTACCGGAGTCGTTAGAAGACAATCTGAAGGCCATCGACGATCTGGGCGGTCCCAAATATTTCAATCACTATGCCTGGGGATGGACTTTCGCGGGGAACACTCCGTTCCGCCGCTGGAAGAGAGAAACCTATCGAGGCGGCGTCAGTGATCCGTTCCTGGTGCACTGGCCCAAAGGCTTCAAGTCCAAGGGCGACATCCGCAACCAGTTCACCCACGTGATCGACATGCTGCCCACTGTTCTGGATTGTCTGGGCATCGAAGCGCCGCACCAGATCCGAGGCGTCACGCAGTCGCCGATTGAGGGAGTAAGTTTCCGGCATACCTTGGACGACGCCGCGGCCCCTTCCCGGCATGTCACTCAATACTTTGAAATGTTCGGACATCGGTCGCTCTATCACGACGGCTGGAGGGCGGTGTGTCCGTATCCGGGCCCTTCGTTCAAGGAGGCGCCGGTCCCGCTCGGCCACCCGATTGACGAAAAGAGACTGCGCGAACTCGACGCAAAAGGATGGGAGCTATACGACCTTAGCCAGGATTTTTCTGAAACTACCAACGTTGCCTCGTCGAACCGCGACAGGCTCATTGAAATGATCGCGCTGTGGTACACGGAGGCCGGCAAGTATAAAGTGCTTCCAATCGACAGCCGACTGACGCTGCGGCTGGCCGACCCACGCCCTCAACTGACGCGAGACCGCAAGAAGTACAAATACTATCCGGGGACGTCCGCGGTCCCCGGCAAGGTCGCCGCCAACATACTGAACCGCCCGCACAGCATTACAGCGCACGTCGAAATTCCGAAGGGAGGCGCTGAAGGCGTTGTTGTCTCGCAGGGAGGCAGTTCGGGCGGATTCAGCCTGTTCATCAAGAACAAAAAATTGCATTACGCCTACAACTACGTTGGCGCGAAACATTTCCTGATCTCTTCTGTCCAGAACGTGCCGGAAGGGGCCGTCGATCTTCGTTTTGAGTTTGAACCTACCCAAAAACCGGATATTGCGAAAGGCAAAGGAGCTCCGGGCCGAGCTCAGCTTTACATCAATGGCAAGCTGGTTGGCGAAGGCGACCTTGCGGTGACGATCCCCATCGATATCGGCATTACGGAGGGGCTGGCTTGCGGCCGCGATCCGGGATCGGCCGTTACTGCCGAATACAAGGCGCCATTCAGTTTTACCGGCGTGATTCATGACGTGGTGGTGGATGTTTCAGGCGATCTCATTGTGGATAAAGAGGCCGAAATGCGCGCAGTAATGGCGCACCAGTGAAGGGCGGGAGCGACGGCGTTGCTTCGATTTTTGCCATTGCAAACAGCCGGGGGGCGGGTTAGCGCTTGACGCTTTGCAGAAACTCGATCAACTTCGCGGCGATGGGTGGAAGCAGCTTCTGGCGGCGGTGGATGATACCGATGGGGCGGATCAATTCGGACATGTCGAGAGGCGCCGCGACAACCATCCGGTTTTCGACCTCGCGGCTGACGCTGGATTTCGGCAGGATGCTGACGCCGGATTGAATCACGATCGCCTGCTTGATCGTTTCGATGTTGTCGAATTCCATCGCGACGTTCGGCTTCACCCCGCGTTGCCGCAACGCGCGGTCGATCGCTTTGCGTATCGCCAGGTTCCGCTCGAACGCGATGAATCGCTCTCCGGCAAGATCCTTCGCTGTCACGATTTTCTTCCGCCCCAAAGCATGCCCACGGTGTCCGACGAAAACCATGTGCTCCTCATGCCAAGGAATGACAGTCAGCGACCGGCTCGTCGGTGGAAAGGAAAGAATCCCCAGGTCGGTCTGGTCGTTGACGACCGCGTCAACCACCTCCTTTGGGTGGAGGAACGCCAGGCGGATCTTGGCCTGCGGGTACCGTGCATGAAATTGCTGGGCGTAAAAGCCCATGTCTTGAAGACCCACCGAATAGATCACTGCCACGCGGACCGAACCTCCGAGCAGTTGGCGGTGCTGGGAAATCTCGGCCTTTACCTTTTCATACTGTTCCAGCAGCGAGTGGCACGCTTCGTAGAACTTCTTGCCCTCCGGAGTCACCATGAAGGGCCGCTTGGTCCGGTCGATCAACTGCGCGCCCAACTCATCTTCGAGCTGACGCACGGCTTGACTGGCGGCGGATTGCGAAATATGGTGCGCGGCGGCGCCCAGGGAAAAGCTGCCGGAGCGAATCACTTCACAGTAAAGCGATAAAGTTTGCAGGTTCATGTCGCTTAAGGGTTAACAGAGAATAGGGGATTAGTTTTGCTTATGTAAAGTACTTTTATTTTTCGGGATGACTTATTTCGCACAAAGCCGTAAAGTAGGGGCTCACAAAAAAGAGGAGGGCGCCGCAGATGCATCCCGGCATGCCGGAAAAGCAAGGTCTTTACGATCCGCAATTCGAACACGACAGCTGCGGAGTCGGCTTCGTTGTGGACATGTTCGGCCGGAAGTCGAACGCCATTGTCCGCAAGGCGCTTCAAGTCCTCATCAACCTGCAGCATCGCGGCGCCAAAGGCTGCGAAGTCAATACCGGCGACGGCGCCGGCGTGCTGCTGCAGATTCCGGACGCCTTCTTCAAGTCCGTTGCATCCAACGCGGGCGTTGAGCTGCCCGAACCCGGCGCGTATGGCGTCGGAATGATGTGCCTGCCGCGCGGCGCAGAATCGCGGAGGCGCTGCGAGGAGTTGTTTGAAGCGGCCGTTCGGCGTACGGGGCAGCGGGTTCTTGGTTGGCGCGACGTGCCCACCGACAATTCCCCGATTGGAAACACGGCGAAGGCCGTCGAGCCCGTCTTCCGGCAGATCTTCATCGGCGCCGGACCGCAGGTTGCGAGTCGCGCCGATTTCGAACGGAAGCTGTATCTGATTCGCAGGCGCGTCGAGAACGCCGTCGCCGCATCGGATATCGAAGACCGCAACTACTTCTACGTGGCCAGCCTCTCGGCCAACACGATTGTCTACAAGGGCATGCTCTCGGCAGAGCAGATCGAGATCTATTTTCCCGATCTGGCGGATCCTTCCATCGAGTCCGCCCTGACGGTCGTGCACCAGCGCTTCAGCACCAACACATTTCCAAGTTGGGGGCTGGCGCATCCGTTCCGTTACATTTCGCATAACGGCGAAATCAACACGCTGCGCGGCAATATCAATTGGATGAAGGCGCGAGAACGGCGGTTTGAGTCGGAGTTTTACGGCGAGGACGTCAAGGACCTTCTGCCGATCATCAATGAATCCGGCAGCGACTCGGCGATCATCGACAATGCGCTCGAGATGCTGGTCATGTGCGGCCGTTCGCTGCCGCACGCCATGATGATGCTGATCCCCGAAGCCTGGGACGGCCATCTCACCATGAGCGACGAGAAGAAGGCCTTTTACGAATACCACTCATGTCTCATGGAGCCGTGGGACGGACCGGCTTCCATGGTATTCACCGACGGATTCGCCATCGGCGCCGTTTTAGACCGGAACGGCCTGAGGCCGTCGCGTTACTACGTCACGAAAGACGGCATGGTGATCATGGCGTCCGAGGTCGGCGTTCTCGACGTTCCCCCGGCCAACATCCTTCTCAAGGGCCGTTTGCAGCCCGGCAAGATGTTTCTCGTCGACACGCGTGAAGGGCGCATCATCGAAGACTCCGAGCTGAAGCATAAGATCGCTTCCGAGCATCCGTATCGAGAGTGGCTCAACACGCACATGGCGCGCATCTCCGATCTGCCGGCGGCGCCGGAGCTGCCCGAGCCGGATCATGCGACCGTGCTCCTGCGCCAGCAGATATTCGGCTACACGCACGAGGATCTTCGGATTCTGATGACCCCCATGGCCAAGAGCGGCGAAGAAGCGCTCGGCTCCATGGGCACGGATACGCCGCTTGCGGTTCTTTCGGACCGCGCGCCGCTGCTGTTTAACTACTTCAAACAGCTTTTCGCGCAGGTGACCAATCCGCCGCTGGACGCGATTCGCGAGGAATTGGTGACGTCGATGTCCACGGCGCTGGGTCCGGAGCGCAACCTCTTAAAGCCCGAGCCGGAGAGCTGCCGCATGATCAAGATCCTCTCTCCGGTCATGGACAATGACGACCTGGCGAAGCTCCGCTACATTCAGCGAGAAGGCTTCAAGACCGTTACGCTGTCCATGCTGTTTCGCGCCTCCGAAGGCGCCGCGGGGCTCCGGCGCGCGATGAATAAGCTGTGCGCAGACGCAAGCGAAGCCATACGCTCCGGCGCAACGATCCTGATTCTTTCCGACCGGGGCGTGGACCGCGAATGGGCGCCCATTCCCAGCCTTCTGGCGACTTCGGGAGTCCATCATCATCTCGTGCGGGAAGGCGCGCGAACCAAAGCCACCCTCATCGTGGAGACCGGCGAGGCGCGCGAAGTCCATCATTATTGCCTGCTGATCGGCTATGGCGCGTCGGCGATCAATCCCTACCTTGCGTTCGAGACGCTCGACGACATGATCCGGCAGAACATGCTGACGGGCATCGATCACCGCAAGGCCGTGAATCACTACATCAAGGCGGTGAACAAGGGCGTCTTGAAAGTGATGTCGAAGATGGGCATCTCGACGCTTCAAAGTTACCGCGGCGCCCAGATCTTCGAGGCCATCGGCCTCAATCAGGAATTTGTCGACGCGTACTTCACCAACACGCCGTCGCGCATCAGCGGCGTGGGCGTCGATGAGATCGCCGAAGAGGCGCTCGCACGCCACCGCTTCGCTTTTCCCGAGCGGCCTGTGGCCGCGCCGGATCTCGATTGGGGAGGTCAATATCAGTGGCGCGCCGACGGCGAGTACCACATGTACAATCCGGAAACCATTCACAAGCTGCAGTATTCCACGCGCACGAACAACTACCGGATCTTCAAGGAATACAGCGCTCTGATGGATTCCACGAGCCAGAAGCTCTGCACGCTGCGCGGCTTGCTCGACCTGAAGTGGGCTGAAACGCCCGTTCCGCTTGAGGAAGTCGAGCCGGCCGAGTCCATCATGCGGCGGTTTGCGACCGGCGCGATGTCGTTTGGATCGATCAGCAAGGAAGCGCACGAAACGCTCGCGATCGCGATGAATCGCATTGGCGGCAAGAGCAATACCGGCGAAGGAGGTGAAGATCCAGCGCGTTTCATTCGGGACTCCAACGGAGACTCCAGAAACAGCGCGATCAAGCAGGTCGCGTCCGGGCGCTTCGGCGTTACGAGCCAATATCTGGTCAGCGCGCAGGAACTGCAGATCAAGATGGCGCAGGGCGCGAAGCCCGGGGAAGGCGGACAGCTTCCGGGCCATAAGGTGGACGAGGTCATCGCGCGCGTCCGGCATTCGACGCCCGGCGTTGGATTGATCTCGCCGCCGCCCCATCACGACATCTATTCAATCGAGGATCTCGCGCAGCTCATCTACGACCTGAAGAACTCGAATCCACGCGCCCGCATCAGCGTGAAGCTGGTTGCCGAGGTCGGCGTGGGAACTGTGGCGGCGGGAGTGGCCAAGGCTCATGCCGACGTCGTCTTGATTTCGGGAGACAGCGGCGGCACCGGCGCCTCGCCGGTCACAAGCATCAAGCATGCCGGAATCCCTTGGGAATTGGGGCTGGCCGAAACGCATCATGTTCTTGTGCTCAACAAACTCCGCAGCCGGATCGTCGTCCAGACGGATGGTCAGTTGAAGACCGGCCGCGACGTCGTCGTCGCCGCGCTGCTGGGCGCGGAGGAATTTGGGTTCGCCACGTCGGCGCTCGTCGTTTCCGGGTGCATCATGATGCGCGTGTGCCATCTGAACACGTGTCCGGTGGGCGTGGCGACGCAGGATCCGGTGCTGCGGCAGAAGTTCACGGGAAAACCCGAGTACGTCGTCAACTATTTCCGCATGATCGCCGAAGAAGTCCGGGAGCTGATGTCCAAGCTCGGCTTCCGCACGGTTGACGAAATGGTCGGGCGGATGGACAAGCTGGATATCCGTAAGGCGGTGGATCACTGGAAAGCTCGCAAGCTCGACCTGACGCCAATGCTCCAGATGCCCAAGGTCGAGGCGGACGTCCCCACGCGACGCGTCCACGCACAAGACCATGGCTTGCAGAAAGCGCTCGACAATATCCTGATTCAACTTGCCGCAGACGCTCTCGAACGGAAACAGCCCGTCCACATCCGTATGCCGATCCGCAACGGCAACCGGACCGTCGGCACGATGCTCGGCAGCGAGGTCACGCGGCGGTACGGCGGCGAGGGACTGCCTGAAGATACGATTCGCATCGATTTCACCGGCAGCGCCGGCCAAAGTTTCGGCGCCTTTCTGCCGCACGGCATCACGATGAAGCTCGAAGGAGACGCGAACGATTACTTCGGAAAGGGCCTGTCGGGCGGCAAGATCATCGTGTTTCCGCCGGCAGAGGCTGATTTCGTCGCCGAAGAGAACATCATCGTCGGGAACGTGGCTCTTTACGGCGCGACTGGCGGCGAGGTATTCATCCGCGGCGTCGCGGGCGAGCGGTTCTGCGTTCGAAACAGCGGCGCCATCGCCGTAGTCGAAGGCGTGGGCGACCACGGCTGCGAATACATGACCCGCGGCCGCGTCGTCGTTTTGGGGCCGACTGGCCGCAATTTCGCGGCCGGCATGAGCGGCGGCGTCGCATACGTTCTCGATGAAGAAGGCGACTTCTCGCAGCGGTGCAATCTCGATATGGTGGATCTCGAAACGTTCGCGGATGCGGAAGAAGAAGAGTCGGTCCGCAGCCTCGTTCAAAAGCACGCCGCGCTCACTGGCAGCGCACGCGCGAACAAGATCTTGCGGGAATGGAGCCGCTGTCGTGGCATGTTCGTCAAAGTCATGCCGCTCGATTACCGCAGAGTGCTTGAGGCCGCAGCGGCCGCAGAAGCCGCCGTCGCCGCCCGCGCGCAAGCGGCAACGTAGGGGATTTCGGAATTCGGATTTCGGATTGCGGATTTAAATCCGAAATCCGACTTCCGAAATCCGAATTCGTTTGAAGTATGGGTAATCCTACAGGGTTCTTAGAGATCGCTCGCGTCACGCCGGAGCGACGTCCGGTTCATGAGCGGATTCACGACTGGCGGGAAGTTTACAAAGATTTTCCCGAGCAACATCTTCGGGCGCAGGCGTCCCGCTGCATGGATTGCGGGATCCCCTTCTGCCATCAAGGCTGTCCGCTCGGCAACATCATTCCCGACTGGAATGACCTCGTTTACCGTGGACGGTGGAATGAGGCTATCAAACGTCTCCATGCCACCAACAATTTTCCGGAATTCACCGGCCGCATCTGCCCGGCCCCTTGCGAGGGGTCCTGCGTTCTGGGGATCAATTCCGATCCCGTCACCATCAAGCAGGTTGAGGTCACCATAGTCGAACGCGCTTTCAGCGAGGGCTGGATCAAGCCGGCGCCGCCGGCGATCCGCACCGGAAAGAAAGTGGCAATCGTCGGATCGGGCCCTGCCGGCTTAGCGGCGGCTGCTCAGCTCAATCAGTTTGGACATTGGGTTACGGTGTTGGAGCGGGCGGATCGAATTGGAGGACTGCTCCGGTACGGCATTCCGGAATTCAAGATGGAGAAGCGCATCCTCGACCGCCGTTTGAACCTGATGATCGAGGAGGGCGTTGTCTTCAAGACAAACGCCAATGTGGGAGTGAACGTCGACGTGCAGGAGCTCCGCAACGAATTCGATGCTTTGCTCCTTGCAGGCGGCGCTACGGCTGCCCGCGATCTCCCGGTCCCGGGCCGCGAATTGGCAGGCATTCACTTCGCAATGGAATATCTGCCGCTTCAGAACAAACGATGTGAAGGCGACGTCATTCCTGATAATCAATTCATTACTGCCAAAGGCAAGCGCGTCGTCATCATCGGCGGCGGCGACACGGGCGCCGACTGTCTCGGAACAGCGCACCGGCAGGGGGCCGTCTCAGTCACTCAATTCGAACTCCTGCCGAAGCCGCCCTTGGAACGCGCTCCGGACAATCCCTGGCCGAACTGGCCGAACATCTTCAGGACGTCGTCGGCGCATGAAGAAGGCGGCGATCGCGATTATTGCGTAGCGACCAAAAAGTTCACCGGCTCGAATGGCCGCGTCGAGCAGCTCCATGCCGTCCGCGTGGAATTTGTCGACGACGGACGCGGCCGCAAGGTGATGCGCGAGATCCCGAATTCCGAATTCACTGTCCAGACGGACCTGGTGCTGCTCGCTATGGGCTTCCTTGGGCCCGAACGCAAGGGCATGCTGGAACAGCTCGGCGTCGCCATCAATGAGCGCGGCAATGTGGCGACTAATGCAGAAAAGATGACGAGCGCGCCCGGCGTTTTTGCGGCCGGAGACATGGCGCGCGGCCAGTCCCTGGTGGTGTGGGCGATCCGTGAAGGCCGCGACGCCGCCCGGTTCATCGACAAATACCTCATGAGCGACGGCGCGCGCGGACAATGACCGCTCTGACCCCCTGCCGCCGAAGGCGGCAAGGTCTTTCTCCCCCTTCGAGGGGGAGAGCCGCCGAAGGCGGCAGGGGGTCCAATTCCTGCGATTCCTATGAGCATCCTCCGCTTTGGAAGTCAAAGCATGGTCGGGCCGCTGCGCCTGGTGGCAGTGAAGCGGCCGGAAGAAGCATTTCGCAACGCGGCGGCGATTGAGCAGGAATGGAAGCGGCTTGGCTACACGCGGCCGCCCGATCTCGACAAGGCGTCCGCGGAACATCGGGCCCTTGTCTCGCTTCTCGCCGCGGCCGGCGCAGAAGTGCTGCTGCTGCCGAGAGACGATCGCACGAACCTCGATTCCATCTATGCCCACGATCCCGTCTTGATGCTCGAAGCGGGCGCCGTCGTGTTTCAAACAGGAAAGCCGCTGCGACGCGGCGAGGGGCCCGCGTTTGCGGAGGCTTTGAAGAGTTGGGGAATTCCGATTCTCGGCGTCGTTGACCGCGACGCAACGGCGGAAGCCGGCGACATGGTGTGGCTGGACCGAAACACGCTTCTGGCAGGACGCGGATTCCGCACGAACGGCGCGGGCGTCCAAGCGCTGGAGACGTTGTTGAAGCCTCACGGCGCAACCGTCATTCCCGTCGATCTGCCGTACTGGAACGGCCCAGACGACGTTCTGCACCTGATGTCGTTCATCAGCCTGTTGGATAAGGATCTTGCGGTGGTCTACCGCCGCCTCCTGCCTGTGCCGCTCTATGAATTGCTCTGTGAAAGAGGCGTGGAGCTGGTCGATGTTCCCGACGAGGAATTCGGCTCGCTCGGATGCAACGTTCTGGCCGTGGCGCCGCGCAGCGTCATCATGGTTCGCGGCAATCCGATCACACGCTCCCGGCTGGCAGCCGCCGGCTGCACGATATCGGAATTCGATGGAACTGAAATCTGTATTCCGGGCGCGGGCGGGCCGACTTGCCTGACGCGGCCCTTGTGGAGGGAGAGCCTATAAGCCGCCAATGCCGCGAAATGGCTTATCGCTCCGAAAAGATCGGCCGCGACGCTACTGTGTGGAATGCCAGTTCGTGTTTGAACAGGTAGAAATTGATAGGAACGCGGTAGTCTACAGCGACCCGAAAGACGGCGTCCGCCGTGGAGATGTCGATGTTTTCCTCCTGGACCGGCAGCTTGTAGTCGCTGGCTTTCGTCACCAACATTTGCTTGAGCTGCCTCTTGCCGCGCGCGTGTCGCGTCTCCATTTGGACGTACTCTTCGAACTCCGAAGAGTAGTAGTAAATGGGAGCGTATTGGGTCAACGCTACGACGGCGGCGAGGGCGAAGCAGAGTTTCAGTAGACGCATTCACACCGCCGGTTGCGAATCCGTGGAAAGCAGCGAAGCCACCAGTCCGTGGTAAGCGGCGAATGTCGCCAGTTCGAGCCTGCTGTGGACGCCCACTTTATCGAAGATGCTGGTCAGGTGATGCTTCACCGTCGATTCGCTGATGCCGAAGTCGGATGCAATGTCCTTGTTCGACATGCCTTCGGCCAGCGCCTGCACCATTTGAAGCTCGCGCCGCGTGAGATTAAACCGATTGCGCGCCTGCTCCAGGGTGATGGGCCCCGCAGCCGGCGCGACAATTGGAGTTTCGCGCTGCGGTTCGCTTCCCTGCACCTTCTCGAGGAGTTTTGTGATGGCGCGGCGCGTAATCCAGATTTCTCCGGATCCGATGGCGCGCACGCTCTTGCGCAGTATGTCGGGAGTCGTTCTGCGCGGAATGATTCCACAGGCGCCCTGCCGCAGCAGTTCGACGACCTGGGCTTCATCGACGCGATCATTCATCAACAACGGCGAGACGTTTTGGGCCGACAAGCCGGCGACCAGCTCACACAGATGCGCCCACTCCACGCTCAAATCCAGGACTGCCACTCGGGGGCTGTGGGCCTGCGCCAGATTCAGGACGTCGTCTTGTACATCCGTCGTGGCCACCACTTCCAATTCCGGCTCAGCGCCCAGCAAATTCGTCATGCTGTCCCGGAGTATCGGGAAATCGCTGGCTAGCAATACAGACAATCGTACTGACATGTGCTTCCTCGCATCGGAATCACACTCGGCCGCCGTCTTGCCGGCGTGCTGTTCGATTCCTCAAACGGGTTATACGAGATGGAGGTCGCGGGTGGATTGAAGGCGGCTCTCCATGAGCCCTGACGACAACCATCTTGGCGTCCCGTCCCGAGACAGGCTAAGCTCGTGCCGTCGTCTTCTCAACAGGAAAAGGGGAAATCCTTGGATATGAAAGTGTGAACGAATGCCGATTTGGCGGAGTTTGACCCCCTGCCGCCTTTGGCGGCTCTCCCCCTCAAAGGGGGAGTAAACGCTTCCGAAGCAAGGCCTTTTCTCCCCCTTCGAGGGGGAGAGCCGCCGAAGGCGGCAGGGGGGCAAGCCGGACAGAGGTCGCCGGGGGGCCGCCTTCGCCGCGCTGCAATCTTCGACCGCGATCCGCCCGGCGGCGATGCGCCTGCCGGAACAATTCGGCGTCCGTCGTCGTAACAAGGTGTAGACCACGGAGGAGCTATGGAAAACAGGAATGCCGGCGCCCGGCTGGCGCCGGCCGCAGTTTTCGCTCTCATGATCGCAGCGTGCTCCGTCGGTCCCGCCGACATGCATACGTTGCGGGAATCCAGACCGATCGGGTCCGCCAAAGAATTCGACGTTCACCTGAAATACGACGTCGGCCGCCTGGAGATTGCGAAGATCCCCGGGGGCGAGCTCTTCTCCTTTGATCTTGATTACGACCGCCGACGCTTCGAGCCGAAATTCAACTTTGACGGCGCCGGAGACCGGGCCTCGCTCCGGCTTGATATGGATAAGATTTCCGATCTTGGGTTTGGCGACGAAGAAAATCATCTCACGTTGCGATTGACGGAGAGGATTCCGATCGATCTGGACGTGAGCGCGGGGGTGTCGGAATCGCAGCTCGACTTGTCGGACCTTAAGATCCGGCGTCTCCGGCTGCATGGCGGCGTGGGCAAAACCGAAGTGGCGTTCAACAGGGCCGTCGCCGAACCGGTGAAGGAAATCGAGGTCGACAGCGGCGTCGGAGAACTGACCATCCGCGGGCTGGGCAATGCACAAGTCGAGCGCTTCGATCTCGCCGGCGGCGTCGGAAGCGCCGAGCTCGATTTTACGGGCGAAGCGGCCGCCATGCGCAACGAGACGAATATCAAGGTAGGAGTCGGCGAGATCCGGTTGTTGGTCCCGCGCGACGCGAACGTCGAGATTCATGGGGAAAGCGGCTTTCTCTCCAACATCGACGCGCCTTCCTTTGAGCGCAACGGTCAGACCTATGTGCATCGCGGCGGAAACGACGAATTAAAGATTTTCATCCGCGTCGAAAGCGGCGTCGGACAGGTGAGCGTCAACCTGAAGTGATGCGCGGAATTTCGGAATTTGGGGACAGAGACCAATTTTCCTGCGCATAAAGGACTCGTCAGGCTTCATAGCTGTTTCACGCGCAGGAAATTGGTCTCTGTCCCCAAATTCCTCCCCCTTTGAGGCGGAGAGCCGCCGAAGGCGGCAGGGGGTCAGAAAGCTCCACTCACTCGGAACGAATCACAGACACTGGATCCGTCCGGCTTGCCCGCCACGCCGGAATAAAGCAAGCCGCCGATGTCGTCCCGCCAATCAGGAGAGCAGCGACGCTGAATGCGATCGCGTCGAACAGCGGCACGCCATACAGAAAACCCTGAATCAGTCGCGCGGCGGCAATTGCGGCGGAAATTCCTAATGCCAAACCCACTGCAGCGGACCTTAACCCGTCTCGGGTCACGAGACCGACCACGCCCGCCGGCCGGGCGCCCAAGGCGATTCGGATGCCAATCTCGCGCAGGCGCTGTCGCGCGTGGAAGGCCATCGTTCCATATGCACCGATAGCGCTAAGGATTAGCGAAAGCAGGCCGAGCAAGCCTCCCACAAAGGCTGCGGCGCGATTGGGAAGAAGATTCACGCCGATCCTCTCATCCAGAGCTCCGACGTTGTACGCCAGGAGATTGGGGTCGAGCCTGGCTATCTCTGCGTGCAGCGACGCAACCACATCGTTGGGATCGCGGGAGGTCTTGATCAGGAAGGTCACAGCCGGCGGCGCCTCTTGAGCGAGCGGCCGGTAGAGTACGGCCTTGGGTTCTTCCTCGATCCATTCGTATTTAGCGTCGCGAGCGACGCCGACGATTTCGATCCATGACCCGTCGCCGCTGGGAAGACGCTGGCCGACAGCGTCGGCGCCCGGCCAAAAACGCCGCGCGAGCGTTTCATTGACGATTCCCACAACACGAGATTGGCCGTCGTCGCGGAGTGTGAAGTCCCGCCCGGCCAGAAGCGGAATGCCGAGCGTCCGGAAATACTCTGGAGCGACATGATTCACATACACGGGCGCGCCGCTCCTGTAGACGGGAACCAGCGGGGCGGAGGGCGCCAATGGAACATTGTCGACTGCAGTGGCCGAGACCACCGCCGGCGCCGCGGCCAGGCGTTTCAAGAGCGCCATCGTGAGCGCCGAACCCGCTTCGGGCGTGTAGCCGGCGCCGGGCAAGTGGACCGTTGCCATCAGCACGCGGTCCATCTCGAAACCCTGGTTCCACCGCTTCGGCGCATCGAGGCTGCCGAGCAGCAACGCCGCGACGATCAGAAGCGCCGTGCACATCGCGACCTGCAGAACAAACAGGCGCGAACCTGTACGGAAACGGCGCCCTATATGCGCGCTCTCCGCTTCTTTCATCGACGAAACAACGTTCGTCTTCAGAGACTGGACCGCCGGCCCCAAGGCCGATGCCGCAAGCGCTATTCCCGTGAGCGCGACCGCGAAACCGCCGACGCGCCAGTCGAACTCAAAAGGAAGCGCATGCGGCATTGAAGTCGGAAACTGCATCTGCGTTAGCAGACGCGCGGTCACGGCCGCGGCCGCGCTGCCGCACGCGCCGCCGGCTATCGTCAGGACCAGGTTTTCGGCGACCAGTTGGCGCGCCAGTTGTCTCCGGCTTGCGCCCAGAGCGAGTCGCACCGCGATCTCGCGGCGCCGGCCTGCGTATTGCACCAGCAAAAGAATTGCGATGTTGCCGCACGCGACAAGCAGCACCGCGCCGACGACCGCCATGAACAGTACGGCAATGGGCGCCAGCTTGGACGTCGCCAGAAAATGTGGATCCAACCTGCGAGCGGGATAAACGACGATCGACGTCGCGCGGCCGGTTCTCGCTTCGATCTGTGAAGCGATCCCCGCGAGATCCTCTTGCGAGTCCTCCACCGTGATTCCCGGCTTCGGCCGGCCGATCAGATGACCGCGCGGGAAGGACTCCTTCCATGGAACGTAGTGCATGGGGATGAGCGTGGCGCCGTCGGCGCCCTTGAACGAGGACGGAAGAACGCCAATGATCCGGTGCGGCGTTCGGTCGATCAGGATAATTTTGCCGACAACGTCCGGATCCGAGCCATAGTAGCGCCGCCAGCAGACATCGCTGAGCACGACCACATCGGCGACTTCCGGATGATCGTCCGCTGGCAGAATCGTTCGCCCGATCGCCGCGCGCACTCCCAAGGCGTTGAAGTAGTTGCCGGTGACGGGCATCACATGAAGCATGGCCGCCGGCTGCCGTTCGCGGCGGACTTCCCACAACCCGCCCGACTGAAACATCGCCAGCCCCGTGAAGGACTGATTTCGGTTGCGGTATTCGATGTAATCCAGATAATCCACGGGCGCGCGCGGATCTTCGCCTGCGCTGTAGGCGCGGACAAGCCGGGCTGGGGCCGGGACGTCCAAAGGGCGAATCAGGAGGGAATTGATAACGCCAAAGACCAGGACGTTGGCGCCAATGCCGATCACGAGCGCCACAATCGTGACGATCGCAAAACCTGGACGCCGTCGGATCGCCCGCACGCCCAACTGTGCATCGCGAATCAGGTCGTTCAGCAGCCGAAACGAAAAAAGTTCCCGGCTCTGCTCCTGAATGCGCGCGGCGTTTCCGAATTGGCGGCGCGCGGCCCGCCGGGCGTCTTCTGGGCTCATGCCGGCATGCTGGTATTCCTGCTCGAGCAGCTCCAGATGCAGGCGCAGCTCGTCCTCAAGTTCCTGGTTGTGAGATCGACGAAACAGAACGCGGAGCCGCAGCAGCATGCGGGTCATCGCGGCAAGCATGACGGCTCAAGCCTCTCTCAGAATGGCTGCGATGGCGCCGGCGATCGAATTCCATCGCTCCGTTTCATGCTTGAGCTGATTGCGGCCCGCGCGCGTGAGCCTGTAGTACCTGGCCTTCCGGTTGTTTTCGGTGATTCCCCATTCCGATTCGATCCAGCCTTCCAGCTCCATCCGATGGAGCGCCGGATACAACGACCCTTCCTCGACGCGCAGCACCTCATTCGAGATGTGTTGAATCCTTCGCGCAATCGCAAAGCCATGGTTGGGACCGGGCGCGAGAACGCGCAGAATGAGCAGGGGCAGCGTCCCCTGAAGAAGTTCGCCGGAATTCGGATTCGCCATACCTGTCCGGACGGTATCCGAGCCCACGCTTCATGTCAAGCGTCTAGGTGTAGGGGACTCGGGCGAACGGGGGAAATTTTGAAATTGGACGAATCCTGCAGCTCAAATCCGAAATCTGAAATTTCTGACTGCACCGCAGATACGCCACAGTCGTCGCTCCGCGAAAAAGTCCAATCTGCAATTTCGGATTTCGGATTTCAGATGCAGGATTCGTCCAATTTCAGATTTTCCCCGAGGCATCTCTGATCAGTCCGCTACTTCGACTCGTCCACGCCTTTCAGCACGCCGACAATCGCAGCCACCGTGTTCCAATTCCGCGTGGTCGCAGCGGCCCCAAAGAGCGCGTCGATCGCCCCAAGATATCGGATGGCCTTCATGTGGCGCCGGTACACGCCAAAAACAAATCTGTTCTCCGTCCCAAGAATTCTCAGCAGCCAGGCGCCGTCCGGAGGGAAGCTGAGAGGCAGCGACGGCAAGGCGCGCGGCCGCTTTGCCAGGATGCTGACAAAACGCACAACGTCGGAAGGAATCGGTTCGTCTCCGAAAGGGTTGTTGGACGCAATGTCGATCAGCTCGCGCCCCGTGCAGATCATGATCTCAGCGTCAAACGGCAGTCTGCGCTGCAATTCAGCGCGAAGATCGGCTTGGCGGACCGGCTTGGGAATCACAAACGTCCCCGCTGCGCCAATATTGACGGCGCCGTACGGCTTCAGTTGTTGGGCGAGAAGGCTCGGACGGAAGGTTCGATGACCTCCAACGTTCACGCCCCTCAGGAAAACAACGAGAGCCATTAACTTCCTCGTCAAAGAAGAGACAGGTTAGCGGATCTCGCGATTTCCCGTAAACTATGACGGACGCCATGAATGTTGACGATACGCTCCAGCGCTGGCTTGCCGCCATCAACAGTCACGACGTTGCCGCGCTGAGCCGGCTGACGTCGAAGAGTTTTCTGTTTGTGGACTCCATCGGCAATCGCGTGCACGGCGCGCCTGCCATGGAGATCGGATGGCGCGGCTACTTTGCGATTTGCCCGGATTACTGGATCCGCACGGAACACATCCTGATCGAAGGTGACATCGCGATGATTTGCGGCGAAGCCGGCGGAACCATTGACCGCCAGGCCTGGCGCACGCCGGCGGCCTGGAAAGCCGTTTGCCGCGACGGCCAGGTCTGCGAATGGCGCGTCTTTGCGGACAACAAGCCCGTCTATGAAATCCTGAGCCGCCGAAGCTTGCGCCCCTTTGTCACCAAACCTTGATCGTTGACGCCGCAACCTGCCCTCCTAGGCAGGCGTTAAAGAGCCGCACCCCCGCTGTAGGGGTGGCCTGTGACCGCCCGCGACTACGATTTGCGAGGCATCAAAGGCGCCAACATTCGACTAGCCGCGACGATCAGAAGCCTATCGGCGTCCACTAGATTACTGCAATCGCCTTCACTATCAAGACCACGAAGTTGATTCAGATCGACCAAGTTGATTGATGCAAATCAAATCAGTGGGCCTGTCGGGTCGACGGATCTGTCACTTAGCATTTGGTCACTCAATTGCCTTCCGCGTGGAAAATTCAGCGCGCAGGAAAACAAGCCTGGAGGTCTGTTTGATGCGATTTGCCAAGGTCAGTTCCCCACCCGCAATTCTGAGCGCACTCTCGATCATTCTGTGCTTTAGCGCCGCCTCGCCCGCTCAGCAAGTCTACTGGAAAAAAGACTACGTCTACACTCCCGGCGGGGCGTTAGTGGCGACCGCGGCGCCGAGTCCAGATCCCGATCAGCCTACTAGCGGAATTACTTACTACAACACCAGCGCCAGCAGTTGCGAATGGTGCAGTTCGCTCAGCTTCAGTCACGCCCACGGCCCCGGCGACAACGGCATGGTGATTTTTGCCGTCGCCACTCAAGCCGCTGGCCAGACGATCACCAACGTAACTTTCAACGGCGACTCGGATACCGAGGTCGTGCAACTGCAGGCCGCCGCCAATTATCAAGGCTGCTACATCGGCGCGCTGCCGGCCCCGGACGTGGGAACGTTCACCGTCGAGGTGACGGCTTCCGGTTCGACTACGTGGCTCGTGGCCGCGGCGATGTCTTTCCACGGCGTCAAGCAATCCGGCTACGTCGATGATACAGATTCCCGGGAACAAAGCGGAGTGTCGGACGCCGGGCTTACCGCGCTGACCAGTAACGCCGGCAATACCCTCGCGGTCGATTGCCTGTCCAGCACGGCCGACTTTGCTTCAATGGTCCCGGAGACGAACCGCGTGCAGAGGCATAACCAGGTCATGCCCGGCGCGGACGCCGTCGCCTTCAGCACCGTTCTCCCGCAACCG
>Ga0209172_10000994_pt1 | contig 67486 bp, 63 predicted proteins | sample LarsenN4metaG_FD_184113 | JGI IMG/M metagenome (GOLD analysis project Ga0209172, IMG submission 184113) | Hot spring sediment bacterial and archeal communities from British Columbia, Canada, to study Microbial Dark Matter (Phase II) - Larsen... ...
CATTAGAGGCATTTAGAACGGCTATGTCCTATCGATTTTTCGATTGGTTAACACTTAATCGTGACCTGTTTGCTGCTTATAAAGCCAGCTTAGGTTACATTTGGGCTTAATTTTTGTCTAAGTCCCGCTAGTTAATTCAATGAAAGCTATATTTAATTTTGCTGTTCAGATACTAACTTAGTAAATTCTCTTAAAATCTTTTTGTATCTTGCCCCCGCCACCCAGAAAAAATCATTATGTGTTGCCTCTTCTACCCATAAAAATAGTTTTGGCGAATTTGCATTAGCGTACAATTTTTCTGAATGCTCAAAAGGAATAACCTCATCAGCTTTACCGTGCATAATCAATACTGGACATTTCACATTTTTAATTTTTTCCAGATTAATGAATTTATCAAAAGGCAAAATTTTCAATGGCAATACTACTCGAAATGCAGAAATAAAACTGCTTTCTATAATCAAGCCTGCAACTGGTTTCCGTGCTGCTAAATCTACTGCTGAACCACCACCAACTGAACGTCCAAAAACAATAATCTGTCGTGGTGTTATGTTTAAGTCTTGGGTTAAATAATTGTAAACAGTGTCAATATCTTGATAAGCGTAATTTTCTGTAGGTGTTCCTTCGCTTGTTCCGTAACCGCGATAATCATATGCCAAGACATTGAAACCTAAGTCACGCAATTGCTCCAGATATTGTTTAACATCGCCTAAATCTTCTGCATTGCCATGAACATATATAATTGTGTACTTAGCTGTAGGGTTAATTAAATGAATTGCCGAAATTTTTGTCTTTTCATCACTCTTCAATTTCAATATTTCTTTTGTATCTTCATAACTAGAGGGTTGTCGTAAAAAAATCATGCTATCTGCGCGGAAATAAACGTACACAGCAAAAAACAAATATATAAAAATTAAAGATTTTAGCAATCTTATCCACGTAAAATCACCGAGCAAAATTTTTTTGAGCCGCTGTTTATCCATAAATTCACTATTTTATCTATACGTTGAAAAATAAAAGGGGGAAAGCTGTAAATAGCTTTCCCCCTTTTTGATGCTTGCTAACTTTGAATACTACCTAAATTAAGCAGTGAAATACTTCGCGATTGGGTGATAGGTAATAATCGCCGTTGTAGACTGTTCTGGATAAAGCTGTTCACTTTCATCCATATATAAATTAATTCTGTCAGTCTGCAACAATTCCAGTTGCTTATACTGGTCTTGAATATTTGGACAAGCCGGATAGCCAAAACTATACCGTGAACCACGATAACGCTGTGCTAACACATCCCGAATGTTATCTGGTTCTTCAGCACCAAACCCTAACTCCAGGCGAATTCTGGTGTGTGTCCACTCAGCCAAGGCTTCCGCCACTTGCACCGCCAAACCGTGGAAATATAGATAATCTGTGTATTGATTATCTGCAAATAATTTTTGTGCGTACTCTGTAGCAATTTCCCCTACAGTTACCGCTTGCATTGGAAAAACATCAATGATTCCCGATTCCTTGGATGCAAAGAAATCTGCAATACAGAGTCTTCTTAACGACTTTTGGCGGGGAAACTCAAACTTAGCTATCTCTTTTGCATTTTGGCTGTTGCTTTCATAGATATACAAACTATTCCCCTCAGACTGACAAGGAAAATACCCGTAAATCACTTGGGGATGCAACAGATTTTCATCGATAATGCGCTGTTTCCAAGTTTCTAAAATAGGATAAACTTTCTCATTCAAGAATGCTTGATACTCTTCTTTAGATTGTTCCTTCGGCTTGCGGAATTGCCACTGTCCAGCAATCAAGGCTTGTAAATCTAAATGCCAGAATATTTCCTCAATGGGAATATCACTAGGTTGTAATAGTTTCGTTCCCCAAAACGGTGGCGTGGGACGTTCTATATCTACTGCTACCGCTTCGGAACGTCTGGTGTCTGGGGAAACTGGGGATTGGGGGCTGGGGACTGGTGAGTCAGCACGGTCTTGGGGAGGCAGTCCGTCGGAGGAACTACCGTGGTTTCCCCCATGTAGCTTGCTTCCCTGGAGGGGGGCAACTGACGAATCCCGTTCGCGTAGCGTCCCGAAAGGAAGGGGGGACTGGGAATTAGGGGGAGAGGATTTTTCCTTAGTCGTTGCTGGTTTTTCAGTATCTAATTCATCCAGGAATCCTTGTAAGTCATTCCAGTTACCAGATGCTTTGGCTGGCATTAATTTATCCATAAAATGCAAGTCAGAGAACGCATCTTTGCCGTAAACTACCTTCCCTTTGTAGGTATTTTGGCAATCTTGATGCACAAATTTTGGAGTCAAGGCCGCACCACCTAAAATTACGGGTACAGTAATACCTTTTTCGTTGAATACCTCCAAGTTTTCTTTCATGAAAGCGGTTGACTTTACCAGTAACCCACTCATGGCTATACAATCGGCTTTATTTTGATTGTAAGCCTCGATAATGTTTTCCACTGGCTGCTTAATTCCCAGGTTAATTACCTTGTAACCATTGTTAGACAGGATGATATCTACTAGGTTTTTACCAATGTCGTGAACATCACCTTTGACTGTGGCAATAATTACTGTTCCTTTGGCATTATTTCCCGCCTCGGATTTTTCCATGAACGGTTCAAGATAAGCTACAGCAGCTTTCATGGTTTCCGCAGACTGTAACACGAAGGGCAATTGCATTTGTCCTGAACCGAACAACTCACCCACAACTTTCATCCCATCTAGCAGGAAGGTGTTGATAATTTCTAGGGGAGGATATTGTTCTAAAGCTTTATTCAATTGTGCTTCTAAACCGATGCGTTCACCGTCGATGATATGGCGTTTGAGGCGTTCTTCTAGCGGTAATGTTTCATCAACACCTGTGTTACGTTTGGTTTTGACACCTTCAAATAATTTGGTCAGTTCTCCTAGGGGGTCGTAAATGCAAACATTACCTTCAAATTTACGCTCATCATAGATTAACTGGCGGCAAACTTCTTGATGATGGGCTTCTATCTTAGAGAGTGGTAATATCTTACTAGCACTGACGATCGCTGCATCCATACCAGCTGCCATAGCTTCATGCAAGAAAGTAGAATTCAGCACAATCCGCGCGGCTGGACTCAAACCAAAAGATATATTGGACACCCCTAAAATTACATGGCATCCTGGCAATTCTTGGCAAATGCGCCGGATTGCCTCAATTGTAGCCTTACCATTTTCTCTATCTTCTTCAATCCCTGTAGAAATAGGTAAAGCTAGAGTATCAAAGAATATTTCAGTGGCAGGGATACCATACTCCACAGCTTGGCGATAAGCACGCTGGGCAATTTGGAATTTCTTCTCTGCTGTCCGTGCCATGCCGTCTTCGTCAATTGTGCCAATGACTACACCCGCACCATATTTCCTTGCTAATTCTAGCACCTTTAAAAAGCGCGGTTCGCCATCTTCGTAATTGGTAGAGTTCAACAGACACTTACCCCCAGCTACCTTTAAACCCGCCTCCATTTTTTCCCATTCGGTGGAGTCAAGCATTAAAGGCAATGTGACATTATTGACAATGCGTGAAACTAACTCGTGCATATCTCGCACACCATCGCGTCCCACGTAATCGACGTTGACATCTAGGATATGTGCGCCTTCCTTAACTTGCGCCCTAGCCATTGATACCAGTCCGTCCCAGTCTTCCGCATTTAACAAATCGCGGCACTTTTTAGAACCACTGGCGTTGAGACGTTCACCCACAATCAAGAAAGAATTATCTTGCTCGTAAGGCTGAGTAGAATAAATTGATGCAGCCGCAGGTTCAAGACTTGGGTGTCTCACTTTTGGCTTCAGTTCTTGGGCGATTTGAGCCAATTGTTGAATGTGTTCTGGACGTGTCCCACAGCAACCCCCTATCACTTGGACACCCAAATCTTCAACGAAGTGCATCAACGCCATGCGCAATTCCATTGGTGTTAAGCGGTAGTGTGCTTGACCACCAACGTTTTCCGGTAATCCCGCATTGGGAACGCAAGAAACCACAAATGGCGAATGTTCAGATAAATATTTGATGTGTGGTTTCATCAAGTCTGGCCCGGTGGCACAGTTGAGACCAAGAATATCAATTGGGTAAGGTTCTAAAATAGTCAGCACTGCGCTGATTTCTGAACCAACTAGCATTGTCCCCATACTTTCCATTGTCACAGATACCATTAGAGGTATCCGTTCCCCTTTTTTGGTAAAGACTTCTTCAATCCCATTCAATGCTGCTTTGATTTGCAGTACATCTTGGCAAGTTTCAACGATGAATAAATCCACTCCGCCATCAAATAATGCTTCGGCTTGTTCGGCGAAAGCAGTTTTTAAGGTGTCAAAGTCAATATGTCCCAAGGTTGGTAGTTTGGTGGTGGGGCCGATAGAACCCGCCACAAACCGGGGTTTCTCTGGGGTAGAGAATTCCGCCGCGACGCTTTTTGCTAGTTCAGCAGCTGTTTTGTTGAGATAGTATGTTTGGTCTGCTAGATCATATTCTGCTAATACAATCGACGTACCGCCGAAAGTATCAGTTTCGATGACATCTGCACCCACGGCGAGGAAGTCTCGGTGAACTTTGGCGACGGCTTCGGGTTTGGTGTGGACTAGGTATTCGTTACAACCTTCGTATTGCGCTCCGCCAAAGTCTTCATCTGTGAGGTTTTGGGTTTGCAGGTTAGTTCCCATTGCGCCGTCGAAGACGATTACTGGCCTCTCCGGACTACGTAAGTGTTTGAGAAAAGGATGGGTCATATTTTCCTGGAGGAAATGAGGAAGTTAAGTGAGTCTTGTGATACTCGACTTCATCTATTATTTTCCACAATTGGGGGAGTTTAGTTAGAGTTTCGGTAAGGGAATGTTTTTTAAATTCAGAGGGGCGGGGATTGTGTTCGTGATACCAGTATTTTGACTGAGCTAGTGAAAAGTGATATATTGTTTACTTATTTATACTGAGTTTAAAAACGAGTTTTAAATCGGGAATTAATCAGTTTAATTCTGCATACAAGCAAGTCTAGGTTTTGCAACTTTTATCAAACTAAAAAATAGCCATAAAATTATGGACACCATTGGTTATTCCTACCTTACTTCAGTGTACGAAGAGTCTGAAGATATTGAGTTTCTTCCTGTCCAAATTAATTGGGAATTTTTGCCGTGGCGGAAGTTGTCTAGTATGGCGGCAATACGGTTGTTATCTGTGACATTAAGTTTAGGTGTTTTGAGTTTAGCTGAAGAGGCTTTAGCTCTGGAAAAAGTTGGCAGTAGTGGTGCTAACGTTACTAATATTCAAAGGTGTTTGAAGCAGTTAGGCTTTTTAAATGCTCCGGTTACAGGTAAATTTGCTACCTTGACTCAAAGAGCAGTAATTGGTTTTCAAAGAGCCAATAGATTGACAGCAGATGGTGTTGTTGGCAATGGTACACGAACAGCATTACATAGAGCTTGTCAAGGTAGAAATGCTAGTGGAGATTTGCAATTTGGTAGTAGAGGTACAGCAGTTGTTCAACTACAGAGAAACTTAAAACAGTTGGGCTACTTTAATGCTCCTAACACCGGTTATTTCGGGACAGCAACTCAACAAGCTGTCATCCGTTTTCAGCGTTCTGTGGCAATTGGGGCTGACGGTGTGGTTGGTTCGAGAACTGCCCAAGCAATTAGGAATGCGGGTAGTATGGGCGGACGATACCCAGTGCTGTCTGAAGGTAGTAGCGGACAGGATGTAATTAGGCTACAACAGCGTTTGCGGCAGTTAGGTTATTTCAATGCTAATCCTACGGGGAATTTTAAAGGCATCACTAAAAATGCAGTGATTACTTTTCAACGTCGTGCAGGGCTGGCGGCGACTGGGGTTGTGAATCGGCAAACTTGGAATGCTCTGTTAGGTTCTGCTCAAAATCCAGGTATATCTGGACTCTCGACGCAGCAAGTTAGAGATCTGCAACAACGCCTGCGGGATTTAGGATACTTTAAGACTAATCCTAATGGGACTGTAGGGCCGATGACGCGAGAAGCAATCATGCAGTTTCAGCGAGATTATAGATTAAGTGCTGATGGTGTTGCCGATGTGCAAGTCTTACAAGCAGTACGTCAAGCTTGGAATGCGAGATATGCTAATCAGCCCCTTCGAGATGTTCTGTTTGTGGGCGATCGCGGTGAAAATGTCAGAATAGTACAACGGCGTTTATCAGAGTTAGGCTATTTTGATGGCAGTATAGATGGTTACTTCGATGAATATACTAGGGCATCTGTAGCTAGATTTCAGCAAGCTTATCAAATCAATCCTACAGGTAGAGTTGATTGGCAAACTTGGCAAGTACTCAATGTCAATAATAATCTTCCTGTTCCAGTACGGAATGTTTCTAATATTCCTCCCAGTCGTCCCAGCAATAATCGCTATGTAGTGATCGTACCCATTAGTAACCAGAATACTCTCAATCAAGTACGTCGCCTCATACCTGATGCCTTTGCAGAACAATCCAATTTAGGGCGTTATGTGAATGCTGGTGCATTCAGCGATCGCTCTTTGGCAGAATTAAGGTCTAAAATGTTACGTACTAACGGTTTAGATGCGAGGATACAGTATTTTAATTAAGGACTGGGGATTGGGGACTGGGGGACAAGGTAGATTTTAGGCCACTGCCTAATGACGGCAGTTGCTCCTTTCGGGGAGACCCCTGCGTATCCGTCACTGCCTCCCCAATACCCGATAACTAAGTTAATAGTCTTACTTGTGACCCTTGTTGTGTCTTGTTTACCTCGATTCTAGCTTGGAAGGCTTCTTTGAGGTGGGGCATATGGGTGACGGTGAGAATACAGGCAAAATCGTTGGCGATCGCATTAATGGCCGCTATGAGGCGATCGCATCCTTCTGCATCCTGTGTACCGAAACCTTCATCAACAATCAATAACTGTAAAGCTGCTCCGGCTCTTTGTGCTAATAATTTCGCTAAGGCTAACCGAATCGCAAAGTTAATTCTAAATGCTTCCCCTCCAGAATAAGTCTCATAGGCGCGTGTGCCTCTAGCATCGGCAATTAAAATATCTAAGGTGTCGATTAATTTGGCGTTTTTCTTCGTTGATTTACTGCTTTTTCCTGCTTTCTGGGTAATAAATTGTACGTGCAGTTGATTAGCGGTCAATCTTGATAACAGTTGATTGGTCTCTGCTTCTAGTTGTGGCAACACATTCTCAATCATCAGGGCTTGGATACCATTTTTACCAAATGCCTGGGCGAGTTCCTGATACACCCGATACTGTTGTCTACAAGTTTGTAGTTGTTGCTGTTGTTCTTCATACTGAATCTGTAAATTTTCCAGTTGTAGAGCTAGCTGTTCTAAACGCCCCAACTGAGTAATACATTCATCTAGTTGTCGTCTGCGGGCGGCTATTTGCTGCTCTAAAGCTTGAATCTCTGCAATGGGATTTGTCGATGCGGCTAACTGCTCTTCAATGTTGGTAATTTGAGTGACCAGTTGTTGCCTTTCTTGCAATCTCGCGTTTCTGGATGCCTCCAAATCTTGTAATCTCGTTTGGAGTTGGGGATACTGCTGCTGGGCTGACAATAGTTGTTGATAGCGCAACTGCCAAGATTGAGCTTGACGTAGGTTGGTGCGAATCTGGTTGTGTTGTTCGGAACTATAACTAATGTCGTTAATTTGCCGCTCAATCGCAGCAATTTGTTTGGCACACTCAGAATCCACTTGCTCTTGCTGGATTCTGGTTTGCAATTGGGCAATTTGCGCTTGTAATTCTGGTTTTCGGGCTGCTAATGCGGCTCGGCGTTTGGTAGCATCTTTGATTTGCCCTTGTTTAATTTCTGCCCACCGCCATCTTTCGACCTCACTTCGCGCCAAAGCATGGTCTTGCTCATTATAATTTAGGGTTTGCAGATATTGTTCTACCTGCCTGAGTTCGGCTTGTTGTGTGGGAGCGTAGTCGCCAATTTGCAGCGATCGCTCTAGGTGTTGTTTTTCTGCAGCTAGTTGTTGTAAATGCTGTTCTGCATCGCTAGTAGATTGTAACTGGGCAGCTAATTGCCCTCTTTGCTCCCGTAAACTATCATAAGCATTTAGTTTCTGGAATATTTCTTTGTATTCTTGCCGCAGTAGTTGAATTTCTCGATCGGAAACTGCCATCTGTTCCCGAAATACCCACAATTGACCCTCGGTCTCTTGATACTCACCTTTAGTTTTATCGACGACGCGATTCCAATGATGTTCATCTAAGGGACGTTCGCATAAAGGACAAATCGCATCAGGAGTGCGAAGCATTTGCAGTTTCTGCTCTAATTCCCCTAATAGTCTTTCATACTCTCGGTGCTGTGCCTGTAGTCGTTCAATAAAGTGCCTTCTTTCTTGACCTTTCTCTTGGACTCGTTGCAGATAAACTCGATCTTTCTCCATTTGCTCAATCTGCGTCGCCACTTCCATGACTGCTTGTTGCAGTTGGGGTTGGCGTTGTGATGCTCGTTGCAATTGGTTTTCTGTTACTTGTAGTTGTTCTAAACGCGCTACTAACCCAGCATGAACTCTATCTAGATGACTTTGCAAATTTTGTCGCTGCTGTAATAATGGCGCAACTTGCATTTGTAGTTCATCTAGATGGGTTAAATGACGACGTGCGGCGGTGAGTTGGGCTAATGCTGCTTCAATTTCACCAGATTTAGACAAAGTTTGCTGAATTTCTTGTTCTTGCTGTTGTAATGCTTCTAATTGTCCCTGCGCTTGTTGTAATTGCCTTTCTAAATCGTGAATTTGTTTAGTAAGTTGTTGTTGCTGTTGCTGACGCAGTGCAGTTGCACGACTGTATTCGTCAAATTTAATGGCGAAGGCTTCTTCTTGAGATTGTAAATTTTGATAATGAGTGTAGCCGTTTTTAATCTCAGGTTCTTGGTTGATTAAAGCTGCTAACTGGGCAATTTGACTTTCTACTGCACCTTGCTCTTGATGGAGGCGATCGCAGTCTTGAGTTAAATTCTGGTATTGTTGTTTGACAAAATTGAGCTGCTGTTCCCAATTTGTACGTTGATGTTGCACAACTTGCAAACTTTGTAATTTAATATTGTCAAACGCTTGCACTTGTTGTAATTGATTAATTTCCGTCTCTAATTCTGCCCGTTGCGCTTGGGTCGTATGACGTTGTTGTAATTGAGTTTTAATGGACTCTAAAGAACGCTCTAATTCCTCAGTTCTAGCTTTAAACTGACGAGATGATTCTTTAGCTCGTTCTTCTAATTCATCATACTGATTCAGCTTTAATAACTCCGCCAAAATCTCCTTGCGTTCACTCGGACGCTTGAGCATAAATTCATCTGCACGCCCTTGACGTAGATAAGCAGAATTAATAAAAGTATCGTAATCAAGCTTAATGTACTCTAGAATTAGCTCCTGTGTGGCTCTTACTCCTTTACCAGTCAGAGGACGAAACCCGGAAGGCGTTTCAATTTGGAACTCCAGCACACCACTAGCACCTCTCACACGACTGCGGATGATGCGATATTTTTGTTGATTACTTTGAAAAGTAAAATCAACTCTAACTTCTTTAGCACCAGCATGAATAACATCATCTTCAGCAGCAGCGCGGCTTTCACCCCACACTGCCCAGGTAATTGCTTCTAAGAGCGATGATTTACCCGCCCCATTAGAACCACAAATACAAGCCGTATGCAAACCCCGAAAATCTAAAGTTGCATCACGGTAACTCAGAAAATTTTTGAGGATAAGTTGTACTGGAATCATTCAGGCTATATCGCCACATTTACATATTATTAACTAGCAGTACAGATGCACTCTTTGATAGTTTATCTAGGTGTTTATCAGGTTTCTAGTCTAGGTGTCCGCAAGTTTACAAAAATTTACAATATATCGGCGTAATTTTTCTTGTTGAGAAAATAATTTTGACTACCTACTAGATAAACAATTCTTTTTCAGAACACTAAGGCACAGATAAAAACAGGGCTAGAGGCCGGAGAATAATACAATGCGAGTCTTTCTGATGTTAAAAGTACTCAGAAACAATCTCATTAAAGGCTCGTCATTGATACATATCACCGCACTCAAACCTCAAAAGTTTATGAACCACCTGAATCAATGGAAATCTGGAGCAGCCGCACTGATGGCAATCACAATTACCACAGGTGCTATTACTCCCATGATTGCCTTTGCTCCTGCTGCCAATGCTCAATACAATATTGGACAAACTAGAAGAGTTGCTATTCCTGCTGGTGTGACTTTTCCAGTGAGATACGAAAAAGAAAAAGTTGTTGTTAGTCGGGGAGAAACTTTACCCCTAACGTTGAGAATTGCTAACAACATTATTGATGGTAATAGAAATGTCTTGATTCCTGCTGGAACTGAAGTTGTTGGACAGATAGAACCAGTGTATTTTGATGGACAATACTCCACAGACAGAAATAATACAGAAAACATTAGAGGAGTCAGATTTGTCGCTAGGGAATTAATTTATTCTTCTGGTAAAAGACAAACTATTAATGCTAATTCTCAAACAATTACCCAAACTGAGAAAATTAGCAGAAATGACTCTAGCAGAATCTTAACAGATGCAGCTATTGGAGCTGGTGCTGCCGCTGCAATTTCCCTAATTACAGGTAATAGAAGAATTGAATTGGGAGAGCCTATCGGGGGTGCGGCAGCTGGTGCTTTAGCTAGTGTCCTACTGCGGAGGAAAGAAACTGAAGTTTTTGTCATTAGACCAGAGCAGGATTTAAGACTTGCACTCGGTTCTAATTTGAATGTAGATGTGATCCGTTATTAATCTGCGTCCAAATTTAGTTGTGGCTAGCATGACCATTAAATAGCGATCGCTACTATATACCAAGTAGGCGATCGCTATTTTTTTCAACTAAATCATCGCAGTAAGTAAATGTGAATTTTAATAGCTAAAGATACTACTAGCACTTTAAACTCTATCTCAAAATTATCAATAAAGAAATAAGTGATTGCACTATTACTTATTACATATATTCCATGATATAGATACCGTTTTCCTTAAGAAAGATATTGAAAACAATATCTCTAATAACAGATAAAGCAAGGAAACTTTTTAATGTATAAAATGTCTAAGAAACTAACAGAAAAAAATAATTTTGTGGAGCAATAAAGTATATGTTTAGATTAAATCGTTGGCAATCTAGCACAGCAGCGTTGATGGCTTTGAGCGTTACAGCCGGGGCTGTTGCACCATTTGTTATAGCTACTCCCTCTTTTGCTCAAACTACTTTTTCTGATGTGTCATCTAATTATTGGGCAGCACGATTTATTCAAGAATTATCACAACGGGGTGTCATTGCTGGTTTTCCTGATGGTAGCTTCCGTCCAGAAGAACCAGTCACCCGCGCTCAATTTGCAGCAATGGTCAATAAAGCTTTCCAGAAAGCACCAGAACGGCAGTCAATAGGATTTGTAGACGTACCCAGCAACTATTGGGCATATAATGCGATTCAGCAAGCCTATACCATCGGTTTTCTTTCAGGATATCCCGGCAATAGTTTCAGACCCAATGAAAACATTCCCCGTCAGCAAGTTTTGGTATCACTAGCCAATGGTTTAGAGTATGCTCCTGGCGGTAACGTTGAAAGCACTCTGCAATATTTCAATGATTCATCTAACATTGCTAACTATGCCCGTAGCCCCATCGCTGCGGCTACGGAAAAGCAAATTGTCGTTAACTACCCTAACGTCAGGTTTCTCAACCCCACCGCCACCGCTACACGCGCTCAGGTAGCAGCTTTTATCTATCAAGCACTAGTTAGTTCTAATCAAGCCTCAGCCATTAACTCACCTTATGTTGTAGGCATTCAACCTACAACGCCCACACCTATTGCAGTCACCATCCCCCAAGGAACAGTTATCCCAGTTAAGTACGATAAAGCGGAAAAAATTCTGGTGACAAAGGATGAAACAGCTCCTTTATCATTGACAGTGGATCAAAATGTCGTTACTCAAGATGGGAAAGTTGTTGTTCCGGCTGGTAGCCAGGTAGTTGGTCAACTTAGACCGGCTCAAGGTGGTTCTCAATTCATTGCCCAAAAACTGGTTTTAACTACAGGCCAAGAATACGAGATTAATGCGACTTCCGAAGTAATTACCAAAACTGAAACCATCAATAAAGGGACTAGCACCAATGCAATCATCAGAAATACTGTGTTAGGTGCAGGGGCCGCAGCTGCGGTATCTGCGGTGACAGGCGATCGCGCCATTGCTACAGAAGAAGTCTTAGGCGGTGCAGCTATTGGCGGATTAATCGGCTTATTTTTCGGTAGAAACAGTGTAGACTTAATCGCCATTGACCCAAACACAGATTTACAAATGACTGTCAATCAAAATCTACAAGTTTCGTTGAGGTAATCAAGAGTCCATAGTCCATAGTTCAAGATGGCTAGTAAAGTTGATTATGAAGATAAATTCCTCAATCTACTTTATCAACTATTGACTAACTGGCAACCAAATAATCACAGTTGTTCCTGGTGAATTTGGCGTGGCGATCGCAGAGTTAATTACCGGGCTGAAAACTTCGATTTCGCCTTGCATTTGCTCGATTAGTTGTTTAGCGATCGCCAGCCCCAAGCCTGTACCGGGAATTTCTGTTTGAGCTTGTACTCCCCGGTAATGTCTTTCACCTATATGGGCTAAATCTTCTTTGGGAATACCAGGGCCAGTGTCACTAATTGCTATGCCTTGAAAATTACCTTTTTCTTGTCCTAATTCAATATGAATCTTACCCCCAGAAGGAGTATATTTGAGGGCATTATCAATGATATTGCTTAATACCTCTTGTAAGGCTCTGAAGTTAGCTTTTACTAATGGTAAATCCTGGGGAATTTCTAAGATTAATTCTAGATTTCTTTCTTGGGCGATCGCTTGAGCAGAAACTAGCAGGGGGGTTAATAATTCCGCTAAGGAACAATTGGTTTCTTTGTCTCCTGTACCTGGTAATAATAATGCTGGTGGTGAATCTTTCTGCACAGTTGCTTCTACAAAGACTTCATTGTCTGCTAATGCCAGTAATTCTGAATCGACATTAGCCCAATCGATGACTTCATCAAATTTTTGTAGTAACTCCTTGAGGCGATCGCTTTCTCTGACAATATTTTCTCCCACATCCCGATTTGGATCACCAGGACGCAACCGCTTTAATAACAGTTTGCCAAAGGTGCGTAAGGCTGTTAGCGGGTTACGAAACTGATGTAATAAGTTATCTAACAAATCTCGCTGTTGCTCTTGCAAAATTTGCTGTTGATGCAGCTGATGTTGAAACCAAGCTCGACGCTGATCCAAAATACAAGCGATCGCTAATGTTTGCCCAATAGTTTGAATTTGGTTCTGCTCCTGTTCATTCCACGGGCGATCGTCTCTACCTGTCAGCAATAATCCCATCATCACACCCTCATGAATCAGAGGAAAGACAAATTGGTGTCTACTCAACAAAAACTCTTCTGCTAATTGCCGTTGTTCAGTTTGGGGGCTTTCTGTCGTTGGTGCTGGTGTCAATAATCTTGCTTGTTGGTGCGGTATGGTCAGCGAATTTCCAACTTTTAGCTGTTTGCGCGCCGCTGCCAGGACAATCTCTTCTCCTGGCAATATGACTGCTGTTTCTGGGTAAACTACAACAGGAATGAGTTTGGTCTCACCAGGAGAGTCTACTAATTCTTGGGTCAAATAAACCACACTTAAAGATGCTCCCAGCCCTTGGGTCAACAATGCTATTTGCTCTCGGCATAGAGCAACAAAATCTGAACTGGCAGACATTAACATTTTTCAGTTCTTGTTCAGGATCACGGAATTTTAGAGAAAATAAAAGAAAGTCTTTGCTTCTCTCCACTATTTAATAAAGCTTAACTAAATCTTTTCAGTAATTGTTTTCACCAAGAGATTATTTACTTCTTTAGTCGGAATTAATCTACTGTCAATCAGAGTATTTTCGCTGTATCAAAAGTTAAAAAACTATTGATCTTTTGAACTAGAACTTATATAATGACGACGGATTTTGTAGCTATAACTACAATCTATAGCTTGAAAGAGGAGGACAATAGGTTGGCAAGGAGACGTAAAAGGAAAAGTCGTCGTCGCCAGGAAGGACGGCGCATTCTAGAACACGTGCCTCAATATAGCATCGAAAGCGGCGAAGAGAAACCTGTGACAGCAGCCAGAAAATTCATTCAAGCTGAAGGGATCTTGCCACCAGCTTTGCTACTCGTAAAGCGAAACGAACACACAACAGACCGCTACTTCTGGGCAGAGAAAGGGCTGTTTGGCGCACAATACGTAGAAGAGAATCATTTCTTGTTTCCTAGCCTGCGGATACTAGAATCTCCCGCAGGTTTGGAACAAGTTGCTGTGGCTAGTCGCTGAGTCACAAATGGTTATCTTACCGTGTTGCGTGCAACTTCTGACAACCATTTAACTGGCAAAACTGCTCAGTTTATGCAAAGTTTCCATTTTTCTTAAGTTTGTAACTGATTTGCCAGTAAATTCAGACCAAAGTAAATAGACAATCAAGTAAAAACCGAAATTTTGGGTTTTTATTGCTTGTTTGTCGGTCTTACCACAACCAATGGAGTCAGGATAGAGCGAGAAGTATCCAAAAGCGAGAGTGTAAGATGTGCTTTCATCCTCTGGATTGCTTATACAGCTCTGCCAACTTATGCTGATTTTCCCTACGACACCATGCCGTAGGGAAAATGGGCAAAATGGCAATTTTGACACAAACTAAATCCTATCCTCTATTTACTGAACACTTAGCCCATAATCAGCATATTTCCTTGATTAAGGTCATCAGAGGCATCGAACATTAATTGCAAGGCTTGAGTTGTAATGCTTTTTGTAATTCAGCCAACTCATCACGGTGAGCCGTCACAGTAATTTTACTAAAAGATTCCTGCTCCTTTGATATTGGTTCAAATGTGAGCAAAACTTTTTCTAGTCTTCCCGCTTTTTGCCAATAGAACATCCCACTTAATGGTGAAAGCAGTACAAGCCCTAAGAAAATCAGGCTTAGTTGGGGAAACAGCAAATATACAACCAACGATAGACAAACAAGACCAACCGCAGCCAACATAGTCAAAAAGACGGCTAGAAAAATACTAGGTTTGACAAACCCTTCAAAAGCTACGCAGTTTTTTACCTTGTCAATCTCAACTACGCGGTAAGAACGGGAGCGAAAATACGCTTGTAATTGAGGCATGAAGACTGCTTCCTCTTGCTCAGATATCAGTTGGGCTGTTTGGGTGCGATCTTTCGTTGCAGCACGAATAAAGAAAAACAGCCCAACTGATAACAACAAGGTGAGCAGAAAAGTAGATGGCAAGATAGCAGTATCCATAATTTGTTGTTACTGTTAAACGCGAAGATATATATCCATTCTTCATTATGAGACTTGATGCGTAAAACCCCCGGATCAATCCGGGGGTTATGAAAAAAGTAAGGGTTGAGAACCTTGTCATTTACGACACACAAGCATCTTTAGTATTGTAAGGTAGGTAGAAAATCCGCTTATTTTCTCCTTTTCCCTGTTTCCTGTCATTTGGTGGTTGTTGGTTATTTCGTCCTGAGACTGATGTAATCTCGCCAAAGCCTAGCTAAATCCTGTGCTTGTACTTCCCACTCTGGAGAAATTTGGTACATCCGTCTGGGACGGCCTCGACCTTCTAATTTCTTCCAATACCCGTTAATAGCCTGATGGTCTTCGAGAAATTTAATCGCACTGTAAAGTACGGTGTCAGAAAGCCGATAGGTGGGATATTCAGTTTCTAACTGTTGAATCAACTCAGTACCGTAGGATTCACCTTGTAGCAATACATCCAGAATGTAACAAATTGCTAGTTCTTGGCAGAGATAAGTTGGCGGAGGATTCTCAAAGAATTGATATATATCCTCAAGTTTCATAGTGAGTAAATGGCTAAAAGTATGCCTTAGGGTGGAATCTACATCTTTGTAGCCAGTATATGCTGCTACTCTAGTCAGAGTAAGTATATAGTGCTACCTAAGCAGAATTTCCTAAGTGTAAACATGAAAATGAAAACCCATGATTTTGAATCGTGGGAAGATTACAAAAGTTTTAGGAGCGTCAAAATTAAGACGCTCCCACCCAAGCTCTAAATTAGTGCGGTGAGGAGCAATCAAGACAGTGGAATACGCCACTACCTTGGTGTTAAGTAATGCGGAGCTGGTTAGAACTGCTTAAACGTAAGATGCCATCGAAAGAATTTTACAGGTAAAATACTGTTTTGTGTGTAAATCTGTAAAAGTTAACCAATACTTTTTGTAATCATCAATATCCTATTGCAAATCATCAAAAAGTTAGATGGCTAATGATGATATGGTGACAAGCCCAAGACCTGTAGACAGGCTTAAAAATATGCAACACTGAGATGTCTGACCTTGAGATTTTCCTATCTGATCTGGTAAGTGTTGTATGAGTATGGCTAACACCAAAATTGTCTGAAAAGTTAGAGGAGTAGGAGCGTGCGTCCAAAAATTTAATTGACTCACACTCCTGAACTTAGGCTTTGAAGTACCGTTACCCATGTATAAGCCATAAATAAAATAAGTAAGTGCCTAGTAGGTAAGTGATCAGTATGTCACAAAACTCTGACGCTCCATCGTCCTCCTCTAATCTCCGCACAATTGCCCAAACTTTTCGCCTCACAGGTTGGATTAGCTTTTGGATTCAATTAGTTTTAGGCGTAGTTTCTGGAATTATCGTGTTATTGTTTGCTGTTTTCAGTCAAAGGGCAGGCAGTCCTAGTAATAACCCTGGAACTAGTTTCGGTGTATTTTTAGCAGTTTGTGGCATCTTAATCTTAGGTGGTGGGATATATTTGGCATATCGTTACACCAGAATTGGTAGGCAACTGCTATCATCTAACGCTAGCAATCGTCCTCGGAAAGTAGAGACAGTGCAGGTTTTGCGCTTAGGGCTATGGGTAAATTTAGCAGGGACACTCGTGACATTGTTGGGAGCGCAGGCGATCGTTGGTACACTCGTAGCAAGGTCAATATCTCCCCAAGCTATCACGACTCAGTTTTTTGACCCTACTAGAATCATTAGCGGTCTGGATATGTTAGTTGTACAAGCAAACACTAATACGGTATCAGCTCATTTTGCTGGATTAGTGGGCTCACTCTGGCTACTCAACCGCATCAATCGCTCGTAGTAGATATAACGAGACATACAAGTTTTCTTTTCTACTCCCCACTATCCATTCCATTGTTTAATATAATTTTTGTATTTGCTTTTCCTGTCATAGCAAGTCAAAATCAGTATATGCTGATGTGTTGGCAGGAAGTAGGCAAAAGACTGAGAAAAATCTGTGCTGGATATTAAGCAAATACGGGAAAATCCCCAATTAATTCAGGAACGGTTGAACAGTCGTAGTGGTAAATACGACATAGAACCGATATTACAGTTAGATCGGCAGCAACGAGACATAGAAGTTACTCGTAGCCAACTGCAAGCTCGAAGTAATGAAATTGGTAAACTCGTTGGGCAGAAGATTAAATCTGGTGTCAACCCTCAAGACCCAGAAATTCAATCTTTGCGAGATGAGGGTAATAGCGTCAAAGCTCAACTAAGTGAATTAGAACCGAAGGAAAAAGAACTCAAGGCGGAAATAGAGCAACTTATTCTCTCTATTCCCAACATACCCAGTGATTCTACACCCTTGGGTAAAACTGAAGACGATAATGTAGAAGTCCGTCGTTGGGGTGATGAGTACATACCTCAAAACCCAAACATTTTGCCGCATTGGGAAATTGGCGAAAAGCTGGGGATTCTCAATGTAGAGAGAGCTGTAAAAGTTGCCCAAAGTCGCTTTGTGAACTTAATCGGGGCTGGTGCGGCTTTAGAAAGAGCATTGATTAACTTCATGCTGACGATGCAAACCCAAGTAGGGTATGTAGAAGTCAGTCCACCACTTCTGGTAAATACTGATTCTTTGACAGCGACAGGTCAGTTACCCAAGTTTGCAGAAGAAAGTTTTAGATGTGCTGATGATGATTTGTGGCTAATTCCCACAGCAGAAGTACCTGTAACTAACCTATATCGGGGAGAAATTCTGGCGGCGGAAAATTTACCTATCTACCATTGTGCTTATACGCCTTGCTTTCGTAGGGAGGCGGGTAGCTATGGGCGTGATATGCGGGGGTTAATTCGCTTGCATCAATTCAATAAAGTCGAATTGGTGAAATTTGTGCATCCCAACACTTCTTTTGAGGAGTTGGAAAAATTGGTAGGAAATGCAGAAGCGATTTTACAGGCTCTCAAGTTACCTTACCGTGTGATTAATTTATGTAGTGGAGATTTGGGTTTCTCTTCCACTAAAACTTATGATTTAGAGGTTTGGCTACCTTCTTCTGGGAAGTATCGGGAGATTTCCAGTTGTTCCAATTTTGTGGATTTCCAGGCACGACGGGCTGATATTCGGTTTAAGGAAGCCGGGAAGAAGGGGACTCAGTTTGTCCATACCCTCAACGGTTCTGGTTTAGCTGTAGGGCGGACAATGGCTGCAATTCTAGAGAATTATCAGCAACCTGATGGCACTGTTTTGATACCAGAAGTATTGCAACCTTTCTTGGGAAGAGAAGTGTTGTAATTAGAAATCTCGTGACTAAGTAGAGGCATTTTAACTTGCGCCTCTACACAATTTATAAATGCTTAGTTAAACAATCTCCCCAAGGTAGACGAGAGATATTTTGAATAATGCCAGGAAAGACCAATTCTGTAATTTGATATAAGTATCGAGTTGCGTAAAATTCACTAATGAACCCAACTGCTTTGATCTCATTCATATTTTTAGGGTAATAGCAACTAGATGCACACCAGATTTCTGTATGGCACTCTTGAATATATCCAAGAAGTGCATTCAAATATTCCTCAAAAATAGGTTTATCAGGTATTTCTGACAGAAGTGTTTCATTTTGCCAAGGGAGAGTAGGCACAGGATCATATTCTATATTTGGGAAGACAGCTTCCATAACTTGATGTAAATATCGAACTGCGTAAAATTCATTTTTGAAGCCGCTTACCTCTAATATGTCCACGAAATAACAACTACTTGCTAACCATGTGCAATCAAAGCACTCTCGAATATATCCCAGTAGGTGTCCCATCTCTCCTAGTAAAATTGTTTTTTCAGGACACTCTTTGATAATCAAACCTTTGTGGCGCATAGCTCCTAATTCTGCTCCTCTCCATGAATGTCCCTGCTGGTCATAGCCACAAATTCTGTCAGGGTACTCCCAAGTGGATGTAGAAACTTTATAGTTACTAAGAGAAGGACAGCTAAATGGTTGGAAATTATAGCTCATGATCTTGCAGTCAATCTCAAGTGAGAAATGAAGATACTAGAATTGGTTGGCGATCGCCTCAACTATAATTTAAGAAAGCACAAAGATTACTTTGATAAACAAGAAGAGATTGATCAAGAAATTGAGGAGGAATGGGAACAATTAAAAAAAAGTAGAATATGTGAGATAAATAGTAGAGCTTAATAGTAAGGATAGCGGATGATGATTCCAATTAATGAAGCTCAAAAACAGTTACAGGATTTAATTGATTCTGTGAATCAGTCACATAAACCCATTGTTATTGTAGGAAAAAGTAGCAATGCAGTTTTGTTGTCAGAAGCGGATTGGGCATCTGTACAGGAAACCCTCCATCTTCTCTCAGTTCCAGGCATACGGGAATCAATTCAGGAAGGACTTGCAACACCGATTGAGGAGTGCGAGCAGGAGTTAAATTGGTGAATTGGGATTTGGTTTATGCTAAACAAGCACAGAAAGATGCCAAAAAACTAGCTGCTAGCAATTTACGAGATAAGGCGCAAGAGTTATTAGATATCATTCAAACCAACTCATTTCAGAATCTGCCACCTTACGAAAAGTTAGTAGGAGATTTGGAAGGTGCATACTCCCGACGAATAAATATTCAGCATCGGTTGGTATATGAAGTAGTTGAATCCGAAAATACGGTAAAAGTGTTACGGATGTGGACGCATTATGAGTAGTGGGATACCTCAGTTGGCTTCAATTGGCTTAATCAAAATGTAAGCGATCGCCTCAACTATAATTTAAGGAAGCACAAAGGTTAATAAAACCCTGATTGCCATGTTAAAAAGTTACGAAGCAATTTATGAAAATGGTCAAGTAACATGGGTATCGGAACAACCCCAAGTTAATAATGCTCGTGTCATTGTTACCTTCATAGAAGAAACCTTACCATTGAAAAAACGACGCACACCCCCTGCATCTATTGCTGGCAAAGGTAAAACATTGGGCGATATTGTCAGTCCTATTGTTAATGAAGAAGAATGGGAATGTCTGAAGTAATAATCCTAGACACCCACATTTGATTTTGGTTGATTAATCAAGAATTTGCAAGATTTCCGTCCCATTGGAGAGAAGCCATTGACAATGCTGAACAAGTGGGAGTTTCGGTAATCTCGTGCTACGAAATTGCACTGGCACAACAGCGAGGAAGAATAGAATTACCCTGTACAGCTAATCAATGGTTTCAGCAAGCATTACAGCCAACAGATATCACCTTATTTCCCTTGACTCCTGAAATTATCTGTCGTGCTGTAGATTTATCCCCAGTACACAAAGATCCCTTTGACCGTTTGATTATTGCTACAACACTGGAATATCAAGCAAAGTTAGCTAGTATTGATAGCTTGTTCTCTCAATATCCAGAACTGGATACGCATTTGATGAAATAGTACCTAAGTGTACACGGTTGTAGACATCGCTACCTATATCCACGGTTCATCTCACCCTGAGAGGTAGTATGAGTCTGTGCGTTCATTCGCTAACTACTACAATGAAAATATATATCCAAATATTTTGACTAATTTGCTCTATGTCAGTTTTAGCAGCGATCGCAGTCTTGGCTGTATTAATTTTGGTACATGAGTTTGGGCATTTTATTGCAGCCCGTTCTCAAGGTATTCATGTGAACCGCTTTTCTTTGGGGTTTGGCCCTGTGCTGTGGAAGTACCAAGGCCCTGAAACCGAGTATGCTATCCGGGCTTTTCCTTTGGGTGGCTTTGTGGGATTTCCTGATGATGACCCCGATACTGAAATTCCTCCCAATGACCCAAATTTGCTGCGTAACCGGCCTATTTTAGATCGGGCGATCGTGATTAGTGCTGGAGTCATCGCCAATTTAATTTTTGCTTATATGCTACTGGTAGCCCAAGTTAGCTTGATTGGTATTGGCCAAGCCAGTCAACCAGGGGTATTAATTCAACAGCTAGCACCGGAAGTCAGTGATGTAGCCAGCAAAGCTGGATTGCAAGCCGGAGATGTAATTCTTGCAGCCAATCAACAACAATTTGGTAAATCACTGCAAGGAATCGATACTTTACGAGACATCATTAAAAGTAATCCTAATCAGTCGGTTCAACTAGAAATTGCCCGTGGTGACAAAAAGCTCTCTGTCAATGTCATCCCTGAAGACAAGCCCAATGGGGGTAGTATCGGTGTAGGACTTGCACCTAACGGCAAAGTTGAACGTCGTACAATTAGTAATCCCATACAAGCTTTGAGCGTTGGTGCTACTGAATTTCAACGCATAGTCACCATGACTTTTAAAGGCTTTGGACAGCTAATTACTAACTTTGGTGAAACAGCCAGTCAAGTTGCCGGCCCTGTGAAAATTGTGGAAATGGGAGCTAACATTGCCAAAAATGATACAGGGAGTTTATTGTTCTTTGGGGCTTTAATTAGTATCAACTTGGCAATCATCAATATCTTGCCTCTTCCAGCTTTAGACGGTGGACAACTGGCATTTTTATTGATTGAAGGTTTGCGTGGTAAACCCTTACCTAATCGGATTCAAGAAGGCGTGATGCAAACTGGTTTAGTGCTACTCTTAGGACTGGGAATTTTTCTGATTGTTAAAGAAACTACCCAGTTAACTACTCAGTTGGAGTGGGTACAAAAATTGTTCCAGTGACTACTAAACGCAAATCCTTAACTAAAAAGCAAAAAGCTCTAGAAATCCTCTCGCGGTTGAAGCAACTGTATCCAGATGCCACTTGTTCCTTAACTTATGCAACGCCTGTACAGCTGTTGGTAGCAACAATTCTCTCTGCCCAGTGTACAGATGAGCGGGTAAATTTGGTTACACCCCCCTTATTTAGCCGCTTTCCTGATGCTATGAGTTTGGCGAATGCGGACTTAACTGAGTTAGAAAATTTGGTACGTTCTACCGGGTTTTATCGCAATAAGGCAAAAAATATTCAAGCAACCTGTCGGATGATTGTCAACGAGTTTGAATCAGTTGTTCCTAACACAATGGAACAATTGTTAAAGTTGCCAGGTGTAGCTAGGAAGACAGCCAATGTAGTTCTAGCTCATGCTTATGGAATTAATGCGGGGGTGACGGTAGATACTCACGTTAAACGCCTTAGTCAACGCTTGGGTTTGACCAAGTATACAGACCCCATCAACATTGAAAAAGACTTGATGAAGTTATTACCGCAGCCTGATTGGGAAAATTGGTCAATTCGGCTGATTTATCACGGTCGGGCTGTGTGTAAAGCTCGTTCTCCTGCTTGTGTGGCTTGCGAACTGGCTGACTTATGTCCTGCTGCTGTTGAAGGAGGTAGGGGGTAAGAGGCAGGAGGCAGGAAGTAGAAAAAAGGGAGACAAGGGAGAATTTTACCCCAATGACGGCAGTTGCTCCTGTTGGAGAGAAATCAGAGCGGATGTTTCCTGCGTAGACGCTTTAGCGGTGAAACAGTCCTGTAGGCGGGTTTCCCACCATAAAGAACTGTTGAACCCGGAGGGCTGGCCGCAGGTATCTGAACTTCGAGGGAGACCCCTGCGTACTCGTCACTGCCTCTCCAAAGCTCCATACCTGGATAAATGAATAGAAATAGAGACGATCAGCGTTGACTAAATGTAGAATGGAAAATGCTGTCTTTACGTTTGTAAGATAATTTATGGCGAAGAAGAGTATGATTGAGCGCGAGAAAAAACGCGCTAAGTTGGTGGAAAAGTTTGCTGCTAAACGGGAAGCTCTGTTAGAAGAGTTCAGAACAACTGAATCGCCTCTAGATAAACTAGAAATTCACCGCAAAATCCAACAACTACCCCGTAACAGCGCGCCTAATCGTCGCCGTAACCGTTGCTGGGTAACTGGTCGTCCCAGAGGTGTGTACCGTGATTTTGGACTATCTCGGAACGTATTACGGGAATGGGCGCATGAAGGTCTGTTACCTGGAGTAGTTAAGTCTAGCTGGTAGTCATTAGTCATTAGTCAATAGTCAAGCAATGAATTTTTGACTGTGGACTTTTGACTTTCTTTTATTGTCCGCAACAACGGTCGATACCCAGACTTTCTAAGAGTAGATCGCTGACGGCGTTAGCGATCGCAAACTCTCCATAAAAGCTTTTGGAAAAATCAAACGCCTGCATCTCTGTGACAATAGCAATCACTAGAGAACCAAGGTCATTTTCCCCCTCCATTCGTTGACGCACAAATATCTGTGCGGCTCTTTGAGCAATATTTTGATTAATGGCTTCTGGGATAAATTCTGTGTCCAGCCACCGCAATAAACGCTCTTTTAACCATTCACCTTCGAGGTGGGGATTGTTTGAGGATGGTAGGGTGATAGGTGGTATTGGTTGTGTCATCGTTATTAAACGCACAGTATAGGGAATTTGGCATGGTGCAGGGGGCATGGGGGTAAAAATTTATCTCCCAGTTCCCTGCCTCATGCCTCTTGTTTTCATATTTATTTTTAGTTTTATCTATGCAATATGATCTTGCCGCTATTATACAAGGCTATGCTCAAGGCTATTTTCTCATGGCTGATGATACCGGATTGGGATGGTACAAAAGTCGCGATCGCACTTTGATTCCATTAGATGATAGATTCCGCTACCCCAAGTCTTTGCAGCGTGTCTTAAACCAAGAACGGTTCACTGTGGCGATTAATCGTGATTTTCCGGCGGTAGTCGCAGGTTGTGCTGACCGAGAAACTACCTGGATTTCCGAAGAATTACGAGAAATTTACCTGTTACTGCACCAAGCTGGTTTTGCCTATAGTTTTGAAACTTGGCAAGATGACAAACTCGCTGGCGGTATTTTAGGCATTGTCATTGGAGGTGCTTTCATTGGCGAATCCATGTTCTACCACATTCCTGAAGGTTCTAAAGTAGCGATGGTCAAGTTAGTCGAAAGATTACGCCAAAGGCAATTTGTGATGTTTGATGCTCAAATGATGAACCCTCACTTGGAACGGTTTGGTGCTTATCGCATCGACGACGAAGACTATCAAACACTACTACAACAGGCGTTGTTTCGGCCTTGCTCCTTAGTTTGAGGTTCTAGGGGAAGAACTGTTGACGAATGACTATTAACTATTCAAAGAAATTTTGTGAAGTTATTAAATTAGCCCTAGTAAATACCGCAATCAGGAGTTAAACTAAGTAGCATCTTAATTAAGCAGGTTTAAAAAATGTAACATATTTATAATATTTTATTTTGTTCTACGTAAAACCACTGAAAAAAAGAAACTCAAAAATTTCTTATTAAAAGAAAAATAATTATCATAAAAACAACGCAAAGGACGTTGATTAGAAATTGTTTAAGAACCTTTAAAGTGATAATCTCCTGTGTGAGTGTGTGGGGTGTTTAAGTATATGGTTTCATCAATAACTCGAACTCAAAGTAACATTCGAGAAATTTCTGCTTCTGAAGTCGAAAAGTTAGGTACAGGACTTGAGCAGAATCATGGGCTGAATATATTATCTTTGCCTGCAAATAATCTGTTTGGTACAGATGGGATTCGTGGAAAGGTAGGAGAACTACTGAGCGCGCCTTTGGCATTGCAAGTAGGTTTTTGGACTGGTGTGATTCTACGTCATCATGTTGGTCGAAAAGGAGTGGTGATCGTAGGACAGGATTCCCGCAATTCAAGTGATATGTTAGCAATGGCATTGAGTGCAGGGCTAACAGCCGCAGGGATAGAAGTTTGGTATTTAGGATTATGCCCTACACCTTGTGTTGCCTATCTGACTAGCATCAGTGCAGCTATCGGTGGAGTGATGATTTCTGCTAGCCATAACCCACCAGAAGATAATGGTATTAAGGTTTTTGGTGCAGATGGGACTAAGTTATCGCCAGCATTACAGAAAAAAATTGAAGACGGACTGCGTGGTAATGCCTTAGTTACAGATGGTGGAATCGATTGTGGTCGGCATTATTCACGTCCAGAATTAGTCCAAGAATACGGCGCAGCTTTACAAACACCTTTACAGAATTCCGTTAATCTTCAGGGGATGAAGATTGTTTTAGATTTAGCTTGGGGTGCGGCTGTAGGGTTAGCACCTGCTGTATTTCAAGAAATGGGTGCAGAGGTCATTTGTTTGCATAATCAAGCAGATGGCGATCGCATTAACGTGAATTGCGGTTCTACCCATTTAGAAATTTTGCAAGCTGCCGTCCAAGAACACAAAGCTGACTTAGGATTTGCCTTTGATGGCGATGCTGATCGCGTTTTAGCTGTCGATAATACTGGTAGATCAGTCAACGGCGATTACATTCTCTATCTCTGGGGGCAACACCTCAAACAACAGCAACAACTACCAGATAACTTGATTGTCTCGACAGTCATGGCAAACCTGGGCTTTGAACGAGCTTGGCAACAACAAGGTGGTCAATTAATCCGCACGGCTGTAGGTGATCAATACGTCCAAGCCGAAATGCTGAAGACGGGAGGAATGTTAGGTGGTGAACAATCCGGCCATATCCTGTGCCGTCACTATGGGATGACTGGGGATGGCTTGTTAACAGCTTTGCATATAGCTAGCTTGGTCAAACAATCTGGGGTGTCTTTGGCGGAATTGGTAGACCAAAGCTTTGCTACCTATCCCCAATTGTTGCGGAATGTGCGAGTTACAGACCGCGATCGCCGTTTGGCTTGGCAAGATTGCGAACCTTTGCAAAAAGCGATCGCTTCTGCGGAAGCTGCAATGGGAAATAATGGCAGAATCTTAGTCCGTGCATCTGGCACAGAACCAGTAATTAGAGTCATGGTAGAAGCCGTAAGTACTGAATTAGCCAATTACTGGACAGATGAACTAGTAGCGCAAGTGCAGAAACACTTAGTGAGCTAATCTAATTATTTGATGAGTGAACAAATTTGTAGTAAAGACTTTAGTCCACCAAATTAAAGTTTTTACTACAAAACCACAATAACCTCAGCTAAATTTACTTTTAAAAATATTTAGAAATTAGACTCATCAAATAAATGATTTTAGTTCATAATTTTATATGCAAATCGGCAATATAAATTACTTCTTTAATATGCAGTAACTTTAGATGAATGTCTAAATTTGTGAAACTTACTTCAAGTAGCTGCAATCTATTATTTAACTATTAATACTACTGTTCAGGCTGATAGGTTAAATAACTCCTATGCCAACAAAGACAAAATCCTCTCGTGCCAAAAAATCAAAAAAGCCGCTCACAAAAGAAACTCCAACTCTGAGTTTAAAAGAGCGGTTAGCACAAAAACGTAAAGCAACTCAAGAGCGTAAAGAACTAATTCGCATCCTAACTACAGTCTCATCAGTCAGCTTGCTTGTAGGACTGGTGCTGTTTTTGGTAGCAGGAGTGAAAGCGGCAGTTCCCAGCGTTTTGGGAATCATTGTCATGTCTCTTTCCTACAAATATCCCCGCACAGCACTGATTGCATTTCTAATTTATGTACCTGCTGGTGGCACAATCACTTATTACATAGGCAACAGTCCCATTTTACAACTTGCAAAAGATGCTTTCTATTTTCCAGCTTTGATTGCAATTTGGCAAATGTGCCGCAGACAGAAAGTACCTCTCATCGTTCCCCCAGCCATCCGAACTCCACTCTTGATTGTCTTTAGCTTATCAATATTAACTTTGCTGTTTATCAATGGTGGACAGCAATTAAACCCCCCCAGTACAGCCCTGATAGAAGAAGCAACCAGCGAAATCCCCATAGGTATGGGAATTCTGGGTTTAAAAGTATTTTTGGGATATATACCCTTAATTGGCTGCGTTTACTATTTAATTCGTGATAAAAAAGATTTTCTATTACTATCGCGCTTACAGATTATCTTAATTCTCGTATGTGGAGGATTAGGCATATTACAGTACCTATTACTCTTAACAGGGGTATGTGAAGGTACTAGAAATGCAGTAGGCGCAGACTTATTTAAAGCTACATTAGATGCTCGGTGTTACTTTGGTGGGTCTCTCTTATACAGTCCAGACGAAGGAGTAATTCGTCTACCGGGAACGTTTGTCGCCCCTTGGCAGTGGGCATGGTTCTTAATTGCTAGTACATTTTTTGCCTTTGCCACTGGTTTTTCTGACCCTTCCATAATTTGGCGGTTTATGGGTCTTGGTTCTATGGCTGTAGTCTTCATCAACGCTGTTGTTTCCGGGCAAAGAATTGCTCTAGGTTTAGTACCAACCTGCTTTATCATTCTGTTAATCTTAACTGGTCAAATTGCTAACCTCAAACGCTTTATTCCTATTGGCATAGGACTTGCTGCTATCTTAGGAATCGCAATGGTCTCTTACCCTGCTGTTGTTCAAGAAAGGATTGATAGCTTTTTTGGACGTTGGGATGCTTCACCACCCCAAGAATTTATTGTTCAGCAATTTGAAGAAAACTGGAAGACTGTAGATACACCCATCGGTAGTGGCTTAGGAAGGGCAACTAATTCTGCTAGAAGTTTGGGTTCAACTAAGTTAGTCGAAACCTATTACCCTAAAGTGCTGTACGAAGTTGGGATTGTAGGATTATTGGGTTTTTTGGCCTTAGTTACTACCCTGACAATCACTGCCTTTAAAACTTATCGTTCTCTAAAAAACCGTAATTTCCGTACTTACGGGGCAGCTTTATGGGTGTTTATATTGTTTATAAGTTACAACACCTACTACTATCCTTTAGATGTAGACCCTGTAGCTGTTTATTATTGGTTTTTTGCAGGGGTGCTTTTTAAATTGCCAGCACTAGATAAAGAAGAAATGAAAAATGAAGAACTTGCGCAAAAAACAGGAAAAGTTGCCACTTAATTAAGTGTTATTTCTGTAGGAATTATTGAAAAATTTGCCTTAGAATCTAAATGAAAAATCAGATATTTTTGTCCTTGCTATTTTTGAAAATAGCAAGGACAAAATCAAACCGAAATATGTGAATAAAAATGAATAATCCGGTAAAATTAACCAGATTTAAATGGATTGATCAGATAAAAGGATTAGCAATTTTAGCAATTATACTATTCCATTTTTTCCAAAATTATCCCGATCGCCTGTCTATTGTGACAAGTCTGGATAGAATAGGAGCAAAGCTAGGATATGCTGCCGTAGATTTATTTTTTGTGATGGCTGGATTAAATACAAGTTACGCTTTAATTTCTAAACTAGAGCCAGATAAAATAGATCAAATTCACATTAATTGGAAATCTTGGGTAAAAAAAAGATTATCTAGAATATATCCCGCCTATATATTAGCTTTTATTATTAGCTGTTTACTTTATTACTTATTCGGCATTTTTAAAATTAAATCACTGCCAAATTTTAGTATATCTTTTATAGGTTTAGCCGGGAAAGATTTTCAAGAAATTAATCCTGGTTTTTGGTTTTTTACAGTAATTTTAGAGGCGTATCTATTAACACCTCTAATTTTTATACTTTGTAAAAACCAGCATCGTCAGATTTTAATATTAGGTTCTATAATAGGGACTTTATCTAAGTTAGTAACTGCTTATTTCTTTTTAAATCAAAATCACAAAATTTCCTTTTTCCTATTACAAAACAATTTTTTGGGAAGTTATATATTTCAGTTTTGCTTGGGAATTTATTGGGGCTTTATTTACGCCAAATATAAAGAATTTAGAAAAATAGACTTTTGGGTAGTAACACTGATTTTTCTTGTAGGGTCTGTAATTTATGCAATTCTTGGCTTTGCTAAAGTAGACATAATATATATGTTAGGATTTGATGCTTTATTCACACCGTTTATGTTTCTAGGTATTAAGGAAGGATTATGCCGTATAGATAGAATCAACAAGCTAGGCTCTGTGTTGGATTTTCTGTCTATACTGGGTATATATTCTTATCAAATTTATTTAATTCATCAGCCTTTATATTTCGTTATATTGCCTAAAATCAATAAATTCTTACAAATAAATAGTTATTCCAAAATATCAGTATCTCTCATCATCAGTCTAAGTCTATTGACAGTTTATGTATTCTTATTTACAAAATTAGAAAAATATGTAATAAAAATGGTTGGATCTTTGACGAAAAAGACAACTTAGACGTTAATAGCGTATTTGATTAATTTATCATTAAAAATATGAATTATCAGCCTTTAGTCACCGTCATTATCCCTACCTATGGTAGAGAAGAAGCATTGCGAGATAGCATTGCAGACGTTTTAAATCAAAATTACTCGAATTTTGAGGTTTTGGTAGTAGACCAATCACCAAAGCACCAACCAGAAGTGCAAACGTATCTGGAAGGACTAGCCGCAACAGAGAAGATTAAATGGTTTCGTTTAAATTGGGCAAGTTTACCAGGGGCGCGAAATTATGGTGTGAGGCGGGCTGCGGGGGAAATCATTATATTTATTGATGATGATGTCAAATTAACGCCTGAATATATCTCAGCCCATGTCAAAAATTACCTACAAAACCCAGAGATAGGGGCGGTAGCCGGACGGGTGTTTGACAGAATGAAATTAGGTGAGTCTGGGGGAGAGTTTGAGATTGAATATTTACCGCCAGAGGCAATGAACCCCGGAATTGCTTGGTATCATATCGACTTAGTACACACCATTAAGCCCCAACAAGTGTTAAGTGCGCGGGGTTGTAATATGTCTTTCCGCCGGGAAATTTTCACTAAATATGGACTCCGATTTGATGAGAGATTTCGCGGTAGTGCTGTACGTGAAGAATCTGATTTTTGTCTAAGGTTGCGTCAGACAGGGTATAAAATTTGGTATGACCCAGAAGCGTGTTTAGTCCATTTGGGGGAAGAAACAGGAGGGTGTCATGATATTAGTATGCGATCGCTCAAATATCAAATGACCTTCTATCACAATCATTTCCTACTGGGGCTGAAAAATCTCACTGCTATCCAAGCTTTACGTCTATACGCCCGATTATTTGATTGTCACGTTTTAGGTCGTCCCCCATGTCATAAAAGTGGTTCACCGATAAAAGTTCTTACTCGTGGCGTATTCTACACCTTGGGTTTTTTCAAAGCTTTAGGGACTGTTATTCAATCTATTTGGGATGATGGGCAAATTTACAGTCGTCTTGATCAAGAGTCAGTAGAAACGCGACTAATCGCGTCTGTACAATAGTCATTAGTGACAACTAATAAGCTATTGACAACTGACAACTAACTACTACTCAACATTTATGAAAATCTTAGTTGCCAGTCATACGTATATTGTAGACCTCAACTGTGAAAAACTACGCGCACTATCTCAATTAGAACCTGGGATTGAGGTGACAGTTGTAGTTCCTAAAGTCTGGAAACCTGGCGGTGTACAAAATAAAATTATTGAAAGTCAATACCGGGATGAAGGTACATTTAAAGTAGTTCCAGTTGCTAATTTTAGTCAAAATCATCAAGGATTACTAACCTTTGGTGCTGATTTAATATCTTTGTTGCAGCAATTTCACCCCCAAATTATTCAAGTAGAACAAGGTTCTAGGGGTTTAGCTTATACGCAAATGATTGTTTTAAATCAGTTATTAGGATTGAAGGCGAAAAATATCTTTTTTACTTGGTGGAACTTACCTTACGAATTAAACCTACCAGTTGCTTTACTGGAAAAATATAACCTCAATCATAGTCACGGTATCATTTCTGGTAATCAGGACGGGGCTGAAATTTTAAAACAACGAGGTTATCAAGGCGCAATTAAAGTAATGCCGCAATTAGGTGTAGATGAAACCTTGTTTACACCTCAAACACAACCAGAATTAGCAGCTAAATTGGGAATTACATCAAATGATTTTGTTGTAGGATTTGTGGGGAGATTTGTACCTGAAAAGGGATTACTAACACTTTTTCAGTCATTAGTGATTTTGCGAGATAAACCTTGGAAATTATTATTGCTAGGGCGAGGTATTTTAAAAGATGAATTAGTTAAATTGGCTGCCGAAAATAATCTTCAAGATAGGGTGATTTTTGTAGAAAGTGTCCCCCATGATGAAGTCGCCAATTATATTAATTTGATGAATACCTTGGTGCTACCTTCAGAGACTACATACGATTTTAAAACTATTACTTCTGTTGGTTGGAAAGAACAATTTGGCCATGTATTGATTGAAGCTATGGCTTGTAAAGTACCTGTAGTTGGTTCTGATTCTGGGGAAATACCTTATGTAATTGGTGATGTGGGTTTGGTATTTCCTGAAGGTAAACCACAAGCTTTAGCTGATTGCTTACGACAACTCATCGAAAAGCCAGATTTGGCAGATAATTTAGCTGAACTTGGTTATCAAAAAGCAATGAATCAATATACAAATAAGGCTTTAGCCAAGCAACAGTTTGATTTTTATCAGGAGTTGGTTAATAGTCATTAGTCATTAGTACAGATGCGATGATACTCTTGTGAGCAGTCGATCTTCCTAGCGTCTACGTGTCTGTAAAATAGTCCTTAATCATTAGTTATTAGCCAAATATATAATCAATAAAAATTAAATAAAATGAAAATTTTACAGATTGTTCCGTCTATTTCTTTAGTTTATGGTGGCCCTAGTCAAATGGTTTTAGGACTAGCACCTGCTTTAGCTAAAGAAGGCGTAAAAGTTACGGTACTGACTACAGATAGTAATGGTGATAATGGTCAAAAACCTCTAGATGTACCTTTAAATGTTCCCATCCCACAAGATGGTTATGAAATTATCTATTTTCGCTGTGCGCCATTTCGTCGTTATAAATTCTCTCTAGATTTACTCAAATGGCTTAAAACTCATGCTAGGGAGTTTGATTTAGCACATATTCATGCTTTATTTTCGCCTGTGAGTAGCGCGGCGGCGTTTGTATGTAGTCAAGAAAAACTGCCTTATATTTTACGTCCTTTAGGCACACTTGACCCAGCTGATTTATTGAAGAAAAAACAGTTAAAAAAGCTATATGTAGAAATTATTGAAAGACGTAATTTAGCTAAAGCTGCTGCGATTCATTTTACTAGTGTGCAAGAAGCTAAAGTTTCGGAAAAATTTGGTGCAAATACACGAGATTTAGTGATACCTTTAGGTGTGATTCCGCCTCAATCTGCTTCTGAAAATGGTAAAAACTTCATCAGTAGAAAATTAGGAATTCCAGAAAACATACCCTGGATAATATTTATGTCACGACTTGACCCCAAAAAAGGGTTAAATCTGTTAATCCCGGCGTTAGAAAACCTTTTAGAATTAGGAAATAATTTTCATTTTATTTTGTCTGGTGCAAGTCCTCAAGACCCAGATTTTGAACAAAAAATTAAAGACCAAATCGCTATTTCACCTTTAAACTCACATACTACTATCACAGGTTTTGTTACTGGTGAATTAAAAACTAGCCTACTACAAGCGGCTGATTTATTTGTCTTACCTTCCTATTATGAAAATTTTGGGATTGCTGTTGCTGAGGCAATGGTAGCAGGAAAACCTGTGGTAATTTCTGACCAAGTGCATATTTGGGAACAGGTGCGTGATAGTGAGTCGGGTTGGGTGGGAACGACAGATGTAGAATCGTTGGTTAACTTGCTACAAGCAGCTTTACAAAATCCCCAAGAATGTCAACGTCGGGGTTTAAATGCTCAAAAGTATGCCTTAGAGAATTTTAGCTGGGATGCGATCGCTCGCCAAATGATTCAAGCTTACAAGCAATTGACTGTAAAAATTTAGTCATGAAATTTTTGGCGTTGTGTTTTCATCACTTTTCCTTGTGGATCAAAGTGTATCGTAAACTCAAACCACGCAAAATCACCAAAGGGTGCTGCACCATCTTCGCCATACCTCCAAGAACTCTCATCATCTGATGAATACATCGGTGCTGGTAAAATTTTCAATACGTCAGCTTTGGTCATTCCCAGTTTGATCCTGTCAAACTTTTGCAGTGTAAAATCTGGAGGTAATTTAGTATCAATTAAAGGATTGAAGATAAACTCACTTTCTGTAAAACATTGCAGCCATATCCCACAAGGTAAAATGAATACCACAAAAAATACCGTCAATCCCTTATTTAATTGCATTGTTATAACTCACATTCAGTAACTTAATTTGCCCGTTCCCATTGGCGTTGAATTTCTGTAATTGTTTTACTATCGGGGGGTGCTAGAATTTGCACACTCGGTTTGACTTCTGCACCAGGAATATTTTGACTCCACGGACTGTTCGGTACGGCCTTTAAATCAACTGCATTATTTACCGGACGGAAACCATATTGAACTAAAACGGCTTGCTGTGCTGGTTGTGTGAGGAAATCTAAAAATTTCCTAGCTGCATTTGCTGTTCCCCCATCAACATCCCGACGAACAATTATGGCTGTGGCTATAGATTCGCTAGTGGGATTTAAATAGTAGATTTGATATGGTTGACCTTGATTAGCAGTTGACTGCTGCCAACGATACAGGGCTATACTTTCATATACTGTGGCAACATCTGCATCATTCAGACCTCTGCTAATAAACTCTTGCAGAAGAATATCTGTAGACCGGGGTGGTTGATAAACTGACTTTTTCACCAACCCAAATAATGATTGCACAGATGGGTTATTAAAACTATTCTGGTCGATGTTTGCACCTAATTTTGCTTGTGTCCACAGATTTAGCGTTACCTGGCCGCTATTAGAACGGGTGGGGTCTGTTGTGACAAAATCAAAGCTACCCCAATCATTAGCACCACCAACTTTTCCCCAATTACTAGCTTGCATTGCTTGTTCAACTTTTTGCCATTGAAAGCGTCCATCAGGGAACAGAACTTTACCCCTTTGCGGCCAAGCAATAGCTACGAGTAAGGTTTTCGCTATGGGTGTGGGAGAATCATAGAATGGGTCTGTGCTATTGGTAGCTTTGAGGCGATCGCTCAATTCTGTTAAAATTTCTCCATTGGCAGGAATTAATACCGCAGGTTTAAAATCATTCTTCTGGTCAACATAATTGTTCACCATGTCTTGAGAACCCTGAAATTTGAGTTCTAATTTAATATTCGGGTTTTCCTGCTCAAATTTTGCTTCTAGTTTTTGCAGTGGTTCTTGTAGTTCTGTACCACTAACAACTACCACAGTTTGCTGTAACCCAGGAATTGGGGCGTAAGTTAAACCTAATGTGGCTAGGATAATAGCAACAGAGGTAAAAACTTGATTTTTGCGGTTAAATTTAGATTTTTTGGGTTTCATATTATTTTGTTTTGCGGGAGAAGTGACTAACGGTAACGACCATCACCATAAACATAATCAGAGTAATTAAAGAAAAAAAAGCAACCGAAAAGACAATCATAATGTTGAGTCCTACCAAGGTTGCGAGGAAATTTAAAGCACTAAAATAAGTATCTGTAACTGTGATTTCTAGGGATGATTGACCCGTATTCGTTAGTAGGGTTTCCAGACGTTCTTTATCGGCTAATGCTGTCTTTAAATTACTACCATAAAAATATAGTTTTTCTTCTTGATTATGAGTTTGGAGATTAATATAAGTCCCTTCAGGTAAATCTTCTTTAAAGACATATTCTTCTACCTCCACGCCCGTTAACCTAAATGGTGTAGGTGCATTTGACCACAAACCATATAAATGGCTAACCTGCTGCTGACAATTAACATGATTAGGTTCAATTCGTTGACATTTTAAGTTAACTGACTTACCAAGTGTCAATATCAACATTGGTATAACTATCAATGATTCTCCAATGATGACAGCAAAGGTAAACTTTTTGAAAAGGCTGATTTTTTTCTTCATGTATACAGTAGAGAACAGAAATTATAGTCACTGGCGATATAGTTTCGTTCTTAAAATTTATCCCTTATTTACCTACACAATAAAGTTATTGCCGCACTACTAAATCCAGGTTTTCCGTAAGGCTACTTAGTTCATCAGCAATTAATTGTAAACCATTAATTTGTTCAGAATCAGTTAAATCAGATGTACGTAATCTGGTTTGCAATTTTTGCAATACACCTGAAAAATCTTGTATTAAAGTAGCAATATTAATAATCCTGGCTAGACGACTATCTTCACCTTCTTGTGCTAGCTGTATATTGCGTTTGAGACTCTCTGCTAATTGATTGAGGTGTCTTTGAGCCACCCCAGAACTAGATGGTAACTTTTTTTGTACTTCTGTGATTTGCTGTTGTAAAGCCTCGATAGAAAGGAGTGAATTGGTATGATGCAGATTAAACACTAATGCGTCTATTTTACTTGGGAGTTCGGCGGCGCGATCGCAACTGATTAAAACAGTTGTTAACAGTTCTACCTGAAAAGTATCAGTCAATAGTCTTTGTACCTCTAAACGCATTTCATTTGCTTGATTTTTTAAAGCTAAAGCCGATGATTTAACTGCTAATGTTTCCCGTTCCAATGCTGGATTATCTAACTCTAATACCTCGCTTTCACGAGACTTGAAAAAACTAGCACTAGCAACAGTCAAACTAGTTGCCACAGGTATCATAAATAGACTTGGCAAATTTCCCAAACGTACCCCAACAAACAGAACCAGACCCCCAACCAAAACAGCAACCGGATAATACAATGGATTAGCTAACTTCAGCATAAAAAACTCCGCGCGCCTTCTCGCTTACCTTAGTGCCACTCTGCGTTTAAAACTCCACCTGCAAATCAGACATTAACCGCGAGATAGTTTCCGGATCACCTTGAGAATAATAACCCCCATTTAATTCAGCAATCTTCTTCAAAGCATCAGGATTAAACTCACCCTCTTTTCCATAACCAACTGTGAAAAAACCAATTCTTTGGTCAGTAGAAAAACCACTTTTTTGCAATTCAGTTGATAGCTGATCTAAAGAAATTTGTGAACCGGAGTCTTCCCCATCAGTTAATATTAAAACGGCATTAATCGCATCTTGACGACGATTTTGTTGTAACCAATTGCGGGCTTGCAACGCCGCATCATACAATTTTGTCCCACCATCAGCCCGGAGTCCACTAATAAATTGCAGACCGCGATCTCGTCCTTGGGGTGTACCATCTACTAACACTGGAGGACGAATATCGGAATCAAAATCAATCAAAGCAATTTGCTCTTTTACTCCGAGGTTCTTAATGTAATTTAATAAAGTATTTTGTACTGCTGGTAATTTATTCCCCTCCATTGAACCAGAAGAATCGACAACCACCACTACTAACGATGGTTTCTTAGAAGCTTTTTGCCAAGATTTCAACATCGCATCTACCACCTCTGGTTTTGGTGGTCTCAGTGAATCATACTTGGCTTGAGATTCCACACCAAAATCTGGAGAAAACTTTGTTCCTAAAGCTACACCGGGAGTTCCTGGCCTTAAACCTAAATCGGTGGCAATTTTTTGAGTTTCTGGCGATCGCCAATAGGTGATAAACTTCTCAGCAGCAGCTTTCTCATCCGCACTCACCCAAGGCGCATTCGGCACAATTGCGCGCATATTAGAAGTAAACGTCACTTTGGGATAAACGGCGGTATAACGCTCCTGTCCTGGTTGCAGGCCGGAATTTGCCACAATCACGCTTGACTCATAAACAGACCCCACAGAAGCCCAAAAAGGGCCATTTTTCACCATCGCTTGGGCGAGAGAATTAGTCGAAACCCCATAACGGGTAATCTTGCTTTGGATTTGCTGAATTTGCGGCTGAAACTTCTGGACATCAGCAAGAGTCAACTCTTCCGGCCGTTTACCCGATACACTGGTATATTGAGCTACTAAAGTTTGTAACCCAGAATTAGAACGAGTTGGCGCAGTGTGGACGTAGTTAACTGTTAACGCTGGCGCAGTTGGGTCAATATCTTTGTGAGTTTTCGCTGTCACCAAAGCTTGATAAGGGTCAGCAACTTTTCTCAGACCTCCAGCCACATCTGGCTGCGCCATAAACACCATTGGCGTATTCGCTACTAGCTGTGCATCAGTGATGTCAGGAATATAATTTTGCCCTGGAAACAGTTGGTTAATACGGTAAATTAGCTGACTGTGATATATATCTCCATCTAGAGAAATAATCGTCGGTAAGTCCACCGCATCCGCTTGCAAAGTGCCATTTTTCAGTTGAGTGGCTGAAGTAACTACCTTAGTTACTACGTCGCCGCTACCCTGTGCTTCACAACTTACCCGAAATGCCGTCCCGTTATCTAACTTTGGTTGCGTAGCGTTAAAATTCTTTGCGGCTTGGGTGCAAAAATCACCCAAGGCACTACCCACCAAAAGCTGAACTTTCAAACCCGTAAAATTATCATCAGAGTTGGCATTACCATTACAAGCTGTTAGTAACAGTACGCCAAAGGCTGCTGTCAAACGCGTAATTGACCAAGACCCTTTGAGAATCATGTATTTATCCGAGAAAGTCAGTTACCTAGTAATCTCTGCAATTTCTTAACTACAAGCAAATATCTGAATATTAGCTGCTCTAATAGCGTTGATTCGTAAGTGAAATCTGTAACAACTATAACTGATTCCCAGTATAGACATACTTCTAAAATCTACAAATCTTTGCCAGACTATTCCCGAAAAAGTGTCAAATTATTTCATTGTTAAGATAAAACAAATACATCGTATTTGTGCAATAATCAGAATCCGTCAGTGATTGTTCCCCATCTCAACTAATCCTTTTAGATGCTGAAAAGTTAAAATTTTGTTACAAAGCACTAAAAGCCGATGGGAAAACCGATGTTGTGTCATAACGACACGATAAAATACATAAGCCTTATTTAACTACAGGGAATCTTATATGGCTCTCCGTCTTGGTGATACAGTACCCAACTTTACACAAGCGTCTACACACGGCGACATAGATTTTTACACATGGGCTGGTGATAGCTGGGTAGTGCTGTTTTCCCACCCTGCTGACTATACACCAGTTTGTACAACTGAATTAGGAACAGTTGCCAAACTCAAACCAGAATTTGACAAGCGTAATGTGAAAGCGATCGCTCTCAGCGTGGATGATGTAGAATCTCACAACGGCTGGGTAGGTGACATCGAAGAAACTCAAAGCACCACTCTCAACTATCCAATTTTGGCAGACGCAGATCGTAAAGTGTCCGACCTTTACGACATGATTCACCCCAACGCTAACGCAGCTGTAACAGTGCGTTCCGTGTTTGTAATTGATCCCAACAAAAAACTGCGTCTTTCCTTCACCTACCCCCCCAGCACCGGACGTAACTTTGATGAACTGTTGCGGGTAATTGATTCACTACAACTCACCGATAACTACAGCGTAGCTACCCCTGCTGACTGGAAAGACGGTGATGATTGCGTAATTGTACCTTCTCTCAAAGACCCAGAAGTATTGAAAGAGAAATTCCCCAAAGGCTACCAAGAAATTAAACCCTACTTGCGGATGACTCCTCAGCCTAATAAGTAATGAGTGCTGTTAGCGGTAGCGCGGCGTTTAGCCGGTGCTGTTAGCGGTACGCGGCGTTTAGCCAGTGCTGAGTAGATGAATTTTTAAGTAGTTTCTTTTATAAGACGCAAAGCTTTATCTTTGCGTTTTTTTGTATTTACGTAAAAATGGAAAATAAAGTCAGATGTTGAACTATGATGCTGTCATCTTCCTTTGTGATACAAATGCCGCCATCAATGCAAATGACAGACGAACAATTCTTTGATTTCTGTCAAGTAAATCGAGATTTACGCATTGAAATGAATCAATTCGGAGAAATTTCAATTATGCCGCCTACGGGTTCAGAAACAGGAAATCGTAACTTTAATGTAGCTTTACAGGTAGGAGTTTGGTCAGAAAAAGACGGTACAGGTATTTGTTTTGACTCCAGTACAGGCTTCACATTATCCACGGGTGCAAAACGCTCTCCTGATGCTTCGTGGATGAAATTAGAGCGGTGGAATGCTTTATCATCGGAACAACAACAGGTATTCGCACCCATTTGTCCTGATTTTGTCATTGAATTGCGATCGCCTAGTGATAATCTCCAACCCCTGAAAGATAAAATGGCAGAATATATGCAAGAGCCAGGGGTACAATTAGGTTTTTTAATTGACCGCAAACACCGCCGAGTTTATATTTATCGTCCTCATCAACCAGAGGAATGTTTAGAAAGTCCTGAGACAGTTAGCGCAGCTCCAGTTTTACCAGGATTTTCCTTGAATATGTCTAAAATTTGGTAGCAATATTATTATCCTAATCGATGAATAATTGTTGTGATATTGCTTGCAATATAACCAATTGCTAAAGGTGATTTATTATTTAAAAGTAATAGAATTTGTTGGAGATTTTTTACGAGATTTGCCCCATGAATCTGCCAGAGTTTTTCTTGTAGTTGATGCAAAATGCGATCGCCGACAATATCATCACTACCCGGACGCAATAACCAATGGGTTCGCAGAACTTTAAAATCAGCGATATCTTGACTCTGCATCACCTGAATTATCTCTTGAGTCCCACGTTCTACTAATTCATCGGTGACAATTTTCATCACCAGTGGTTGTAAGGTAAAAGCTGGTGCATCACTACAAATCCATTTTTCTAAAAGCGATCGCCGCTCCAAGCTGACAATAGCATCTAAAATTGTAGCTGGGTCGAGAGAAATGAGTAAATGAGTTTGCAAGCGGCTAAAAGAGATTGGTTGTTGCCAAATTGCTAACCAATAGAGAATATTTTGTTCTAAATCACTCAGTTGTTCAAACTGTTGTTTGAGGATAACACGCAAGCGATCGCCAATTACTATCGTATTTTGACTCAGAAAAGCCGCAATATTCCCACCAAACACCGACTGAATCAATGGCGTAACTAGTTTGAGTGCCAAAGGATTGCCGCGATACAGTTGAATTAGGGTTGATAATCCGATTTCTTTACCTGTGAATCCTCTGGTTTGCAATAGTTTCACAGCATCAGCTTTTATTAATCCTGTTAACGTGAGACTGCGAACAGTTTTAGTATTCGATTCAATAATATTTGGTTGTTCTCGACTGGTGAGGATAATGCAACTTTGATGATGAGTGCGGCTTAATTGCTGGATAAATTGATGATAGTGTTTTTCTGACTCATCCAACCCATCTAGAATCAACAAACACCGACGCTGTTGCAGATGGTGAATGAGTTTTGCGGTATCTTGGGGAATATCATCAACCGGAGTTTGCTGAAAGGTGTGGAGGAGTCCATCTAACAGGGAAACTAGGGATGGCACAGAATGAAGAGTTTTCCAGATTAACCCATCAAATTTTAACTGAAGCAAATCAGCTAAAGCCAGAGCTAGAGCCGTTTTGCCAATGCCAGCAATCCCTGTGATGATGATTAGTTTACAGCGATCGCCTAAAATCCATTCTTCTAACTGAGTTAATTCTTGATTACGTCCGTAAAAACTTTCAACATCAGGTGCTGCATCCCAGTCGAGGTATTGTGTAGAGGTTTCCTCGAAGTCTGCATTAGGTATTTCTGCGATACTTTGCCAATCGTTAATCCCAACAGCTTGACAGATAGCGATGAAAATTTCTTGTTGAATGCGATCGCCCTGCCAAAATCGCCGTAAAGTAGCTCTAGAAGTGTGAGCATCTTGCCACCAACGCGCCGTGCTAGTTTTCGTCCAGCCAAGACGTTTTCGCGCCTTGTCTACAATTTCCAGTCCAGTTGTTGATGCTTTGAGCGAGTTTGACATATATCTGTTAACTGAGCAGATTGTCTTGATATTTTTCTACTAGACGCTGTTTTAAGATGGCTTGCACTTCACTATCTGTGGGGGTAGGCTTATCTGTTTTGAGAAATCCACGCATTGTATTAATTACATTTGATCTGTCTGTACCTAAGTTTTCTTGAGGAGAAATATCGGAAATAGCAAATTGCTTTTGTTCTAAATTATCGCTATATTCACGTTGGAGTGATTCGATAATTAGAGAGATAAGAATAAGACGATCGCTTGTTGATAATTTATCAATCTGTTCTTTGAGTTCTTGCAAATTCATATAGTTAGTTTGACTAAAGTTGATAAATTAATTCTAATAAAAATACAAAAATTTGAAGTGCTAACAGTGTTTGCTATTCATATAAATAAATCAATAAAATAGTGATGTAGAGATAAATTCAGCTATGAGCATTGTTATTCCTGATGAAATTTTAGCCGCAACTCGTATGACTGATGCTGAACTTAAACAAGAAGTTGCAGTGATGCTGTTTCAGAAAGATAAACTCACCCTTGCTCAAGCCAGTCGTTTGGCAGGGATGAACCGCATTGCATTTCAGCATTTGCTTGCCAGTCGTCAAATTCCGGTTCACTATGGTGTAGATGATTTTGAACAAGACATCAAAAACTTGCAGAATATGGGCAGGTTATGATTATTATTAGCGATATCTACCTTATCAACTTTTATATCCTGTATTACAGTATGGATGTGTTAGTTGCCCATTGTCTATAGTTGCCAAACCACCATCTGCCTTACGTTGTATATGATCCACTGAAATTGAATTTCTATGGATAAGACCACGACAAATCTGACATTTAGGTGCGCTAGGTAATGTACTTCTTATGTAAATTTCACTTTTTTTATTGCTATCAAAGTCTTTTTCTGATGAATTAATTTGTTGATTTATCTGACGAAGATTTAAATAGTTAAAATCATTTTTAGATGTAATAGCTTGCATCGCATCATCTATTGTTTTCCCGGCTTTTAGATAATTCACCATTTCTTGGAAGAAAATCGAGAGATATTTATAACTTTTTTGTACAGACCTATATTTAAGGTAAATCTGTTGTATCAAATAATCATTGTTAATGATAAATTCTTCAAATTTTTCTCTAACCTCTATGAAGTTATTGATTTTTCTGCGTTTATCCAATTCCATAACAAAATCAACAATAGCTAGTAAAGATACGGTTCTATGCCTTCCTTCTTTTGAATAAAAATATACAATTGGGTGCAGACCTAAAGATGAGGGATGATTACCATTTAATCTGTATGCAATTTTTCTGACATTCTTGAGAATTTGTATTGTTGCTTCACCTGTTGTGTCATCATTAACCCCTTTATTATTAAAATCTATGTTATTAACGATATTCACAAAATCTAAAATTAGCGGTAGAGTTTGAGGAGAATATAGTTTTCCCCCCATTGGGATATCTAAAGTTTTTATAGTATTCTGTAACTTTGGTTCAAAAAGTATCTCATTGATTTCTTTAGCGATTGCTTGTATTTGGTTTTGAATTTCATCCGGAAAAGATGACCAATACTTATGTCCTTTGCCACTTCTAATGATTGCGCGTGCTGCAATGCTATTAGGTTTTCTTCTAGATTCTAGAAGTTTTAGCTCAGTTTTATCAATTGGGGCTGCTTGCTGATTAATTTTAAAGAATGAATTTTCTGCTTTACTGGCATCACCTTCAACCCATTGAAGCTGAATTGCTAATGCTGCTAGATTTTTGGCATATTTGACAACTTCCGGTTTAACTTTATCAGGGTGTGTTAGTGCTAACCTAAAATCTTCGTATGAACCCACTGTCTTGTTAACTAATTTTCGTGTTTCGTCAGCAACCTTTATTTGTTCATCAGGAATTACTCCATCATAGAAAAGTTTTGATATCTTACCATCACCATAATCATCATTTACCCAAGCAGATAAAGCACTTAATCTGTGGCTACCATCAATTACGAATAAGTAGCCCCCTGTACTTCGCCACAGAATAATAGCTGGTATTAAATCACCCTCAATGAAACTTTTTATAAGTTCACAAACTCTTTGTTTATCCCATTCATTAGTTTCTCTTTGAAAATCTGGTTTTCGGATATTTGTAAAGAAAAATGAATCATTTTTGATATCTTCAATAGAAATTGTTTCTTTTTTCTTACCTGGATTAAGATTTTCTTCCACTTCAAAATCTTCTCGTGGAATCAAAGCATCTAGATTAACTTTAGCCATGAGATTTTTCCATGTATTTGTACTGTAGGGTGTTTACTTAACAAGTATAATTAAAGCCCACAGGCAGTAAGTAAGACCCATTATTATAGCCTAAGTCTTAATCGGCATCTTGGTATGATTTAGTCTTTTAAAGACTATTTTAAGTATTTTGTCCCATGAATGCCCTTATTTCCCACTGAGTCAAGAACTGAGCATCGACTGAACACAAAACTGAGCATATTTGCCGAGTAAACGCGCCTACGCTAGAGACATAACATCAAAGCGTGAGGTAACTTATATGACTCAAACTATAGAACACCAAGCTGGTGGCTTATATGTTCAAACGCCTGCACAACAGCAAATTGCGTTCCCCCTGAAGCATACTGAGGTGCAAGCCAAAATTGCGGGGAATATCTCGCGGGTGGAAGTTACCCAAAGTTTTGAAAATCCTTTCACAACTACGCTAGAAGCTATTTATATTTTTCCGTTACCGGATGAGGCGGCTGTTGATGATATGCTGATTCGGATTGGTGACAAGACTATTAAAGGTAGTATTAAAAAACGCCAAGAAGCACAGCAAATCTACGAACAAGCGAAGGAACAAGGACGCGCCGCCGGACTGTTGGAACAAGAACGGGACAACATTTTTACTCAGTCTCTCGCCAACATTCAACCAGGCGAGCAAATTGATGTGATTATTCGCTACTCTGAAAGTTTGAAATTTACTGCGGGTAATTATGAGTTTGTTTTCCCGATGGTGGTTGCTCCGCGTTATGTTCCAGGGATACCAATTGAGGGAAATGCAGGTGGTGTAGGTTCGGCTACTGCACCGATGACGCAAAATCAAGATACAGATATAGTTCCCGATGGTTCACGGTTGAATGCACCTATCTTACCATCGGGTACGCGATCGCCCCATGATATTAATGTCATCATAGAAATTGATGCAGGGGTTGAGGTTAAAAATATCCAGTCTCCTTCTCACCAAATTCAGATAAGTTATGCAGAAAAGCGGGTGTTGGTGAAGTTAGCGGGTGGAGACACAATTCCGAATAAAGACTTGATTTTACGTTATCAAGTAGCAGGCGAATCTACTCAAGCGACGGTACTCAGCCAAACTGATGAACGGGGTGGACATTTTGCGCTATATCTAATTCCTGCACTCCAATACCGTCAGGATCAGATTGTTCCTAAAGATGTGGTGTTTCTCATTGATACTTCTGGTTCGCAGATGGGTGCGCCACTAATGCAATGTCAGGAGTTGATGCGCCGCTTTATTAATGGACTTAATCCTGATGATACTTTTAGTATTGTTGATTTCTCTGATACGACTCGGCAATTATCGCCTGTTCCTCTCGCCAATAATGCCCAAAATCGCACACGCGCTATCAATTATATTAATCGATTGACTGCTAACGGTGGCACGGAGATGTTACGCGGAATTCGTGCTGTTTTGAATTTCCCTGTTACAGATCCCGGACGGTTGCGAAGTATTGTATTGTTGACGGATGGTTATATCGGCAATGAAAACCAAATCCTTGCCGAAGTGCAACAACATCTGCAACCAGGAAACCGCCTTTATAGTTTTGGTGCGGGTAGTTCGGTGAATCGATTTTTACTCAATCGCATTGCAGAATTAGGAAGGGGTATATCTCACATTATTCGCCACGATGAACCGACGGATGAGGTAGTCGATAAATTCTACCGTCAAATTAATAATCCAGTTTTGGCTAACATTAATTTGCAATGGGAAGGTGATGGTGATGCGCCAATTATCTATCCTGCCACGCCACCAGATTTGTTTGCGGAACAGCCTTTAGTTTTATTTGGTAAAAAGCCTGATGCGCGTGGGGGAAAACTGCATATTACGGGAATTGTTGCGGGTGGTACACGCTACCAAAATACAATTAACCTGGACTTTGAGGAAACAGGAAACCCCGCCATTGCTCAACTTTGGGGACGTTCCCGCATCAAGGAATTAATGAATCAGATGGTGAGTGGCGACACTAAGTTGGGTGTGCAAGCGGTGACAGATACGGCTTTGACTTATCAACTGTTGTCGCAATATACAGCTTTTGTGGCGGTGAGTGATGATGTGCGAGTTGATTCGCGTCAAGGTTCAGTTTCGGTGCAAGTACCTGTAGAAATGGCTGAAGGTATTAGTTATCAAGGTATTTTCGGTAGTGCTGTTAGTACTGCCGCTCCCGTAGCGGGAGGTGTGGCTTTTGATGCTCCTGAGTTTTTGCAACGTAAAAGAACAGTTCAACCCTCTGCACCATCACCCCAAGCGGCGATGTCTCCTCCTGCACCAGTTCCCGTAACTCCTCCACCTCCAAAAATGTCATTCTTTGAAAGAGAGTATCGTTTTGCTGATGAAAGCCTTGAAAGCCTTGAAGATGCTGATTTAATAGATCAGGAAGCTCGTTTAGAAATCATTTCTCCTGTTCAGCATCTAGAGGTGGTGAGTGTAACAGGATTGAATGAGCAGATGATTGCGCTTCTGACTCAGTATTTACAATCTATCGAATTACCTGCGGGTTTTAGTGGTGATTTAGTGTTTGAGTTGCAGATAAGTAAGGGACGAGTGAGACAGGTGGTGTTAGATGAACAGACTTCTAATGTTAAGGAACAGAAGGTAATTGATATTATCAGGCGATCGCTTGTTTCTTGGCGCATCCCTCAATTGCTCACAACTACCGTGTCTTTAACACTGCGATTGCAGAAGTAATATAAAATTATACCGGGTGCATCCCGGTTTTTTGTGGCATTTATCCAATATATCCAAAGACTGCCAATAATATAAGAAAATACAATGCTAAAGATAACATTACTACAAATCCAACTATGATTGGGACTATGACTGTAATTAGGCTATCGGGATGCGGATAAAATCGCCCAAAATAAAAGTATAAGGCTTCAAACGCATTTATACCACTCCAAATAGACAAAATACTTAGAAAACCTTGCAATAGTACGCCATTCTTTATTCCATCATCTAGGATTCTCAGACTAGCGATCGGCTTGATCATAATTCGCCACTTGATTTCTGCTTTTTGCTTAGGGCTTAATTGTAAATCTTCAATGGAAACTATATCAGCTGCCGATGCTTGAATGCGTTGGCAAGTCACGGTTTGTTTGCCGTAAGTTACCTGACATTCCCTACTAGATTGACTTTTTACTATTAATCGTAAAAAGTCAATATTCATCTCACAGTGTAATGAATCTTTTTCCTCGCAGGCTACCAAGTAACCCGGAATTACGATAGATGACTCATTTGGTTGCGCAATAACTATTTCAAACAATTTGTTTATAGCTCGATCACGAATCAGCAAGAATGTGATCAAACACACCATGAGTAAGTTGAAAATCAGGCGATTTTCTCGACTCATACGCGTTTTTTGAGTTTTCATTATCTATGCACATACCTACAATTTCATCAGTTATTCAGTATTCTTAATCTCTGTTCACTGATTTAATTATCTTAGACTTCTATTTATTACTAGATAAAACTGTATAAGCTTCATTAAACAAACGCATTTTTTCTTGCGCTTGTTTTTGCATCTGTGGTTGGTTAACAAATAAATCTGGATGCCATTTTTTGACTAAAGTTTTATAAGTCTGTTTAACATCAGCAAAGGCAGCATCTTGTGGTAAACCTAAGATTTTATAAGCGCGCGCAATTTTATCTTTTTCGGCTTGGCTTTGGGGTGGTTTAGGTGCTTGCTGATTTTGAGTTTGCGTTGTTTGTTGCTTATTATTTTGATAACCAGGAGAACACATTTGCGCTTTCATTTGTGCAATTTCTTCATCTAGTTCCCAGTTACGAAATTTTGCTTCTACCTCTGCGGGATTGGGTGCTGGCTTTGCCTTTGGAGGCGGTGGTGAATAGACTTGTTGTTTTGGTGACTCAACTTTTTTCTCAGTAGTTTTAGGTGTGTTTTCCGGTTGTGGCGGACGAGTATAAATTCGTTCTTGCTGTCGATCAGATTTTTGTTGAGGTTGAGGTTGACTAACTTTTGGTGTTTCTGTATAGGGTTGATATTTATTAGGAATTTTGGCTTTCTCTAACTCAATCAGTAATTGATTAAATTCCTGTTGCAGCCGCCTTAATTCTTCACGGTTTTTAATTACTTCTTGTGGTTCTTGAGCAATTTGAAAGCAAATCACTTTTTCAGCTTGATGTTCAAATTCTGATAATATTGATAAGGCTTGGCTACTAAATTTAGATAAATAATCTTCAATTGCATTTATACAGAGTCTAGCAACTTGTTGATGATATGATTCAGTAGCTGATTTTTCTTCCAGCTTTTGAATATTTTTATTTAATACATAAGAAATACTCCCAACCACAGCAGCACCTACAGGCCCGCCTAATAACCAACCAATCCCACCACCTACCGCGACTGCTCCCGGTTCACTTAACAGTTCATTATTATCTGACTTAGACGGTAAAGTAATTTGTGGTTCTGGAGGGAAAGGAATTAATAAGTCTTCTGGACGTTCTTCTTTGAAAAAATCGTAAGATTGATATAACCATTTCATGACAGCTAACTGTAACTCTGTTAGGTCTTTTTTGAGATTATTGATTTGCCAAGATTTGAAATTATTTTCTGCCAAAGCGACAGCCGCGTCAGCTTGATATTTAGCTAATAATTTCGGTAAATATAACCAATCGCTTAACTCAGATAGACTCTTATTAAAGCCTTGTTTAATGAGATTTTGAGCTTTTTGTTTAATTTCTATTTTGGCATTTTGTTTGTCATCAAAAGTTTTAAATTCGTTAGCAATAAGGTCAATTTTATTTTTTAATGATAATTGGATTTGAGATGCGATCGCCTGCACTCTCGGCAGCCTCACATCACCCCGATTTTGTTGTAAAATACTGACGACATTTTGCAATGCTGTCTCAAAAGCTACTAAGCCGCTACTACTAGCCGCAGCCACATCACCTTTTAATCTAGCTCGTAAAGCAGGTAAAGCATCAACACGATATAAGTTACTAAAACCCGGAGGTAATTCTGCGCGGAAACTTTCTGCAACAAACCGCAGCCGATTCTGCACTTGTTTTTGTTCTTCTGGGTCAAGTAAATTAATAAAGTTAGCAACAAAAATAACTGTCTTAATATTTCTATCTAATAACCAATCTCGTAGATTTTCCCGTTCTCCTAAAGTCATCAATTTACGTGCATCCAGTAACTGTACAACTAAATCTGCACTGAAAAGTTGCTGTCTCACTAAATTATCCTGCTCATCTCTATCATTAGTTCCTGGTAAATCAATAAACTCTACACCAGTTTCTAAAAAAGTATGAGGACAAAAAACTTCCACAGATGCTACATCTTTTCGCATCTGTCTATCACCATCTAGAATTGCATATTGCTGTAAAACTTCTGTACCACTACGATAAATTTCCGTACCATCTCGCAACATGATGCGAGTTCTGACATCAGAACCATATTTTACATTAATTGCTGCGCCTGTAGTCGGAATTAAATCTATAGGTAATGTACGAGTTCCTAAAATAGCATTTAATAAAGTAGACTTACCATGATTAAAAGGGCCAAAAACTGCAATTCTAAAATTAGGGTTATTTAGGTAATTACCAATATCAATCACATCTTGATATAGCTGTGATGCGCGTTCCAAACCAAGTAAGCTAGACGCAGATTTCAGAGCATCCACTAAATCTTTATATTTTTTATCCTGTTGTGACATATTTTCATTACCTGTTCCCAGAGTTATTTTACCTTGCAACACAAAGCTTACTTTCAAACTCTGCGTTACTCTGCACTATTTTGCGTTTAAACTACCCCCTTTAATTGATGTCAAGAGCAGGGTAGTTTCATACAACCAGAGAAAAAATAAACCTAGCTTTCAAAGCCTCTCTCCCCGTGGGGGAGAGGTTTGGAGAGGGGTCAAAATCTCGGTTACAAAAAGAAAAATCAAAACTTATAGATTTTTCTTTTTTTGTACGAAACCACCCTGCCTTAATTGATGTCAAGAGGGGTAAAACATTTACTAATAACTATAGTAATTCAAAAGATTACTATAAGCCGCCTCAATCTTTTGTAATTGAGCTATGACATTTTCCTGCAAAGTTTTAAAACGCTTTAGTTCACCTTCCCGATTGATTTCGCGTGTTTCTTTTTGCTTGAGTAGATTATCTAACTCTGATTTGCGTGAATTAATATCATCATTAATCCGTTTGCTCACTTCTTTTTCATAGCTATCAAAGCATTCTTTGACTGCATCATATACAGTTTGTGATTGCTCATTAGCAACTTGTGGCAAATATTTAACTAACTCTTTTTTAGCAGTTTTTACTAATTCTTTACGTGCTTGATCTGCTTGTAAGAAACCCACTCCTAAACCCAGTAAAGCGAATCCAATAGGCCCAAGCATCACACCTGTAACTGCGGTAATGATACTCCCCACACCAATGACTGTGAAATAATTTAACAAGATATTTTTCCAATCAAATCCAACACCAGCCATTGCGACACCAGCTAAGTTTCCCCTAGAAAGGGATAATAATCCCATTGCCCATTTTGCCCAAGCAGGAGAATTATCTTCTTCTGTACTAGTATTATTGGCATTGACTTTAACTTGTTTATCGGTGAGTTTTTCTGTGATTTGTTCTGTGACCTTATGATAAGATGCACCATATTGCGCTGCACTACGGGACAGTTCTTTAAAAGCTGCATTAATATCTTTTTCAGCAGTTAAAGTCCAAGCCGCACACTTATCAGTCATGTATTGTTCAAAAGCCTTTTGTAGTGCTGCATTAAATGCTTCTCGTTTACCATTGCTCAAAAAATCCCACAGATTTAACTCTGGTTGGTAGCGTAAGAAATCACTTTCAAAAGTATTGCCTAAATTCAAAACATAACTACGGAAAGATTCTGAGATTTTCCTGGCTTGAGTATCTCTGGTATTGAAAATTTCTCTTTGAAATTGATCTCGAATATTACTGAGCTTTTTAAATTCTGGCTCTACAGAATCAATGCGTGTTTTTAATTGGGCAACATCTTGATCAAGTAATGGTATTCTGCGATCTATGGCTTCGCGCGTATGGTTAACTGCTTGTCTAGCTAGGGTTCTGACCTGTCGAAGTTCTGCGATCGCTCTTTCTCTGGTAAGAAAAGTATTCAGCGCATCCATGAATTCCTGGAAGCCAGTCCCGGCTAAATCTGCTTGGGAATCCTTTAACCGTCGCCGCAGTGCTTGAATTGATGACAGTTCAAATACTCGCTCATCATAAATGTTTTGACCATCTACATGACAGTATTCAGCTAAATTGGCCTTGAAAACTTGCCTGAGTCTATTCTCAGCGGCTTTCAACTCTTCTAGATCATCAGGATCAATTAATGATTCTTTTACCTGATCCCAAGCATTAATTAAGAAGAAAACTGATAAACCGCGCCCTTTAATATAATTCTCTAAATAACGACGTTCACCCAAAGTACAAGGTTGAGAAGCCCTCATCACGAACAGAATAGCATGGCAATTATTCACATATCCTAAAGATAATTCATTTCGTGCTTCTGTATCGTTTAATCCTGGACTATCAACAATTTCAATTCCTTTTTCCAGCAAGGTTAAGGGATATTCTACAACCGCATACTCCACATCAGGAAACGCTTGTTTTTTCTCTTGTTCTAACTTTTTTGCTTCGGCAGGATCAATTGTATATTTATATTTGAAGCTCTGAAAATCTAGCTGTTGTGGGCTTTTGCCATCATTAAAATGAATTGTAACTCTTTTTTCTGGGCCGTAGCGTAAAACAGTTAAAACAGCTGTACAGGGATTAACATCACTAGGAAGTAAATTTTCGCCAATTAAAGCATTGAGAAATGTGCTTTTGCCACGTTTCATATCACCTAAAACTAACAGGCGAAATACACCTTTTTTCAGGTTTTTACTAGCTATGTCAATATCTTCTAAATCTCTTCCTAAACTTAGCTTACCAGATGAAGATTCTCCATCTAATTCCGCTTGATTAATAGTTTCAGAAAGATTTTGTAAACACATCGCCATTTCAGAACGTACCTGAGCAACCCGTTCTAAGTCTTGAATGAATTTGTCAGATGCTACTTGACTCACCATAGTAATTAGTCCTTAAATTTAAGATGATTTTTTGCGATTTTCCAAAAATAGTTTGTAAGCGACCCAACCCAGAACTGCTATGATTACAAAACCTGCTAAAACTGATGCTACTCTCACAGCCACTAAAGCTACTACACCAAGCGTAAATAGTTTTCCTGCAAGGATTGCTTTTTTCACCCAAGGTTTAGGAGAATTTTCTGCTTGGTGTTTTACCGTCTGATGAAATGGTGCATCATTTGCAGACATTTGTTGTTCCATTTCTCGGAGTCGTAATTCTACTTCTTTCTCTCGCAGTGTTCTTTCTCGTTGCTCTAGTTCATGATTGCGATGATCTTGAGATGTCATTGATGTCCACCCCATTAAGGATGATGTTATCACGTATCCAATTAATGTATATTAACTTACGTAAATAATTGATAACCCCAGTAAAATCACTATTTTAAGTGCAAATTGATTCTGTACTTTCACGCCACTACCAGACTGACACAAGAAAAACAGCTCAAATGAAACCTTGGGTTTCTAAATAGTGCAACACTTGATTAACACATTGCTCAACAGTAAATTGATCAGTTTGACAGATAATCTCTGGATTTATTGGTTCTTCGTAAGGATCAGAAATACCAGTAAAGTTTTTAATTTCTCCCTTCCTGGCTTTGGCGTAAAGTCCTTTCACATCACGGGATTCACAAATTGCCAAGGGTGCTTGAATGTAAATTTCGATGAAGTTGGTAGTTGTCTGTTTTAGTTCTTCCCGAACTTGACGATAGGGACTAATAGCAGCAACGATCGCAATTATCCCATTGCGACTGAGTAAGTTAGCAACAAAGCCAATCCGACGCACATTTGTATCTCTATCTTGTTTGCTAAACCCCAAACCTTGCGAAAGATGCGTGCGAACAATATCACCATCTAGTAATTCTGTTGGGTAATTTCGCTTTTGCAGTCCCTCAGCTACACCTTGAGCAATGGTTGTTTTCCCCGCACTACTTAACCCCGTGAGCCAGAGAATTGCACCTTGCTGTTTCATATTTAACACCTAAATAATTATAACTTAGAGTTGCCAAGCATTATGAGTGCGATCGCCCCTTATAAGCGTAAGTACAATCAAAACTCAGTTCCACTATCGCAACTGCTTCAACTCAAATCCCAAAAACCTTACCCTGTTCCCTATTTTTGAGTATGATGCCACCACTATGAGCCACAATTTTTATAGGTAAGAACTCAAGTAGAATCACAATGGATATCAAAAATGGTTTCATAGGCACTGTTGGCAATACCCCACTGATTCGGTTAAACAGCTTCAGTGAAGAAACAGGGTGTGAAATCCTTGGTAAAGCCGAATTTCTTAATCCCGGTGGTTCAGTTAAAGACCGTGCTGCACTGTACATCATCAGAGATGCAGAAGAAAAGGGTTTACTTCAACCTGGTGGTACTGTTGTCGAAGGAACTGCTGGTAACACTGGTATTGGATTGGCACATATTTGCAATGCTAAAGGCTACAAATGCCTAATTATCATTCCTAACACCCAGTCCCAAGAAAAAATCGATGCACTCACAGCTTTAGGCGCAGAAGTTCGCCCTGTTCCGGCTGTACCCTATAAAGACCCAAATAACTACGTCAAGCTCTCTGGTAGAGTTGCAGCGGAGATGGATAATGCTATTTGGGCAAATCAGTTTGATAATTTAGCTAACCGCCGCGCTCACTACGAAACCACAGGGCCAGAAATTTGGACGCAAACCGATGGTAAAGTAGACGGATGGGTAGCCGCTACAGGTACGGGGGGAACATTTGCTGGCGTGTCCATGTATCTCAAAGAACAAAATCCCACAATCAAATGTGTAGTTGCTGACCCAATGGGTAGCGGAATTTATAGCTACGTCAAAACCGGAGAAATCAAGCTAGAAGGCAATTCTATCACCGAAGGTATTGGTAACAGCCGCATTACAGCTAATATGGAAGGCGTACCAACTGATGATGCTATCCAAATAGATGACAAAGAAGCTTTACGGGTAGTTTATCAACTATTACGGAAAGATGGTTTATTAATGGGTGGTTCGACAGGTATCAATGTAGCCGCAGCGGTAGCTTTAGCCAAGCAATTAGGCCCTGGACATACCATTGTCACCATATTATGTGATAGCGGCTCCCGGTATCAATCGCGGATATTTAACCGCGAATGGTTAGCATCTAAAGGATTGTCTGTAAATTAGTCAATAGTCATTAGACTTATCGACCAACGAGCATCAAAGCCTTATAAAGCAATGATCAAAACATAATTTTTTGATAAGTCTAAGAGGTTGTTTTAAAAGTAGTTGGCGGTGATTTTAATTGCATGATTATCCCCCTTAATCCCCCCTTGCCCAAGGGAGACTAGAAAATTCAGTTCCCTCCCCTTACCAAGCTACGGTGTACACACAAGTCTAATAACCTAGCCCGACAACGTTTTGATCCGCCCTAACCCCCCTTAAAAAAGGGGGAATAGATTCAAAGTCCCCCTTTTTAAGGGGGATTTAGGGGGATAAAACCACATTTTGCGCCTAGCACAAAGATGTGTGTACACCATAGCCTTAAAAAAGTGGGAACAAGAATCAAAGTCCCCCTTTTGAAGGGGAGCCACTGCGTTGGAGAGACACTGCGTTGGGCGGGCAATGCCTGACTTGTAGCAAGTGTCGTCGGGTTTCCCGGCTTAAAGCAAGTGGCGTGAATTTAGGGGGATCAAGCCACATTTTGCACTTAGTAACAAAGATGTGTGTACACCGTAGCCTCACCAAGAGGAGGGTTAGGGAGGGGTAAAAATATTAAATACATGACTAAAGACTTTTCAAACATCTTCTAATAGTTATTCTGACTGTGGACTATTGACCTTTGACTTTGGACTGTGGACTAAATTTTTTCAGGGTGGTAAATGTTACCAATGAGCAATATTACTCAAGAATTCAACCCCTTAGCAACAAACCCAGTTTCTACTCCCAGATGTGTGAGAGTTTGCCAAAATCGCACCTGTAAAAAGCAAGGTGCGAAGGAAGTTTTAGCAGCTTTTGTGGCTTTACCTGTTCCTGATGTGGCAGTAATAGCTAGTAGTTGTTTGGGACAGTGTGGTAACGGGCCGATGGTGTTGATTGTGCCGGAAATGGTTTGGTATAACCGTGTCCAACCCCATGAAGTTCCGACATTAGTAGAAAAGCATTTAATAGGTGGTCAAAGAGTTCAACAGATGCTCTATTATCGGTTTCATCCCCAGGGATAAAGCAATAGGATTTACGCATGAGTTACGAAATGGGACAGGGGGTTTAGGAGTATGGAAAAAGAACAAATATCAATTATTCCTCTCTTGCACCCTTATCCCCTTACACCCCTGCCAAAGCGAAAAGTCTCTTGGCGTAAGTCCTCAGCCAATTAACAATATACAGGTCTGCACTATTTTTGACTGAAGCGAGGCATCCGATGAATATTCAGGAGCTGCGTCAATCCTTAAAAATGAAGTGGCTGAATTATTATGAGCAGAATCGTCCTTGGTTAGTCAAAATGAGGGTTTGGGCTAACTATGACGGTTTACGCCGTCCTTCGTCTGGGTTTATCCTGGCGACACTGTCTGTTTTAGAGCCAGAATTTGATCAAATCATGGCTTTTGTGATGGAACTGAATAACAATCCTGATGAGATAGTTACAGCTTTAGGCCTCAACTTTAATCCTGACAAAGAATTAAGCTTAATCCATTCCGAGATGGATTTGGCTCTCACGCAAATGGAACAAGAATATCCAGAAGAGCCAGCAGTAACATCGATGGCATTAACCGTTTATGAAGCTTCTCCTGTGTCAGCTAAGGTGGAAAATTCTCAAAAGGTGGTGGTGATGCCCACTTTGAATCAGCCGATGCAGCAGGTGGTCGGTGATTATCAACCTGCTCCACCTGAAAGAGCGATGCCTAGGGCTGGCTACGCCTACGCAACTACGGCCAAACTGAATATTCATCCCACTGTCCATAAATCATCCTCTCAGCCAGGACAGTTATTTGCTATCACCCTAGAAGTCCCGAAAAAAGACAAACCTTTAACATCCCTAGCATTAACTACCGTCAAACCCCACAATGGCAAAGTAGTTAGTTCCTTGGAAATTACTACAGAAGTTCCCGGTAAACCAAAGACATTGATTATACCAAAACAGGTATCGGAAATTTCCCAAGATAGGCAGTATGTGCATAAAAAACCACCTAGTTCTCCTCACAAAGTTAATCCTAGACCCCACACTAATGCCAGTAATCTAGCTTCGTGGGTGGATGAATTTTGTCTGGGGGCTGGGTGGAGTTCAGAAGAGGCTGTTTCTCTTCAAAAAGGTTAAAAAACCACACTCATCAGCATTTATTTTCAGTCTCTATATCTTCTGGGCTATTTGCAAGGCTGAGAGAAATGAGACTGGAATGCTGGTGATGGAGTGCTTTGCTAATACTGCCCTTAATCCTGCAAATAAAGCATCTCTCTGCTGAGGCTCTAAAGCGATGTACGGTGATAAGGTACTTAAAAGTGTTAAATAATCATCAATACTATAAGTGATTTCACAAGGAAACTCTTCAGACACTAAGCACTTAAACAGACCAGAATCAATTACAGCCTGCCCAAATCTGATGATTTGCTTGTGTTGCGTTTCTCTCTGTTCATATCTTCCTAATGCTGGAGCTTGATTCTGATAAACCTCACGGAAAGCAGCATAGACTTCATACTGAGGTTGGGGTGTCATATTCCAGAGCAGAATCAAATGACCATCTTGTTTTAAAGCATCGGCTGCTTTTGCGTACCCAATTTCTGGGGAAACCCAATGAAAAGATGTTGCTGCTAAAACTGCATGAAATTTTTCAACCTCTAGCTGCCACTCTTCAAAGGATGTGTTAGTTATTTCTACAGAAGGAAACTGTATACAATTTTGCTGTGCTAGTTGGCAAAGGTTCAGACTTGGCTCTAGACAAAGCATTGAATAACCTAACTGAGCAAAGGCAACTGTAGCATTTCCAGGGCCACACCCGATTTCTAAAATTATCGCGTCTTGCGGTAGCTTGGCTAACTCTACAGCACGGTGAATCAGTTCTTGAGGATAGCGTGGTCTTGTTTGGTTGTAGGCATCGGCTACTTCGCTGTACCAGTTTTTTCTCTGTTGCGAAGTGTAGATATTTGCTACTTGGCTATACCAACTTTTTCTGTGTTCTAAATTTTTCATGAGTTGTTTGCAAGTGAGCGTTAGACCAATTCCTAAAATCTTGGCAACATATCACACATCTATTAACTTAACTTGCTAATTCATAACTGACACAACAAGATGTGAACGCTCGTGGAAAATTGCAAGAAGATAAAGCTTGCATGAGCGTCAGCCTAACGGAGTAGGAAAGTAAGAGTTTTGAACACCTACACTTTTACACTAGCTATACTCCTGAGCCAAGCAATCTAAAAGGATTTAAGATTATTATAAATGAGGCATTCGATATCAGAATTAGTTATCCAACTACGGTCAAATCCTGTAGAGACGCGATATGTCGCGTCTCTACTCTTGCCCTCACTAAATGTAATACATGGGACTCTGCTGATTACGTACCTCTCGTTCTTGACACAAATCTTGGAGTGTATAACGATTCAAAACCTCTGTAGAGGCGGCATTAGCTTGACCCCAAATTTCGTGAACTAAAGTTTTCTCTAAAGAAGGCGACTCGGAAATATCTTTCTCTTTGCGCTCGCCTTCTACCAAAGTAATGATTTCTAATAGGGTAATTTGCCAAGGTTCACGAACTAAAACGAAACCTCCTTTTGCACCACGTTGACTTTGTACCACACCAGCACGCCGCAGGGTGGTCAAAATTTGCTCTAAATATCTCTCAGGTATGGGTTGTTTGGCGGTAATTTCACCCACAGTCAGAACTTTCTGGCCGTGGTGAGTTGCCAGTTCTAGTAGTGCCAGCAGCGCGTATTCAACTTTGGCAGACAAATCTAAAAGAGCGTAGTTTTGGCTATTCAAGTGTGTACTCAAGATAATACGGTTAGTTGATTGATTTATCGCAATTTATGCGAATTTAATTTTTTCTTAGCGTTAGATGTGATAGCATCCGACTTATAGAGTAAAGACATAAATCTATCGACTTACCGTAGATTATCTTACACAATTTTCCCCGATTGCTTCAACTGTTCTTATGTGAAGAGGGATGTGAGGATGTGAAGGTGTAAGGGTTGAAGGGTGTGAGGTTTGCACCTAAATCCCTAAATCTTCATATCTATATACCCCTCCCATACCCCCATACCCCCAAATCCATCCATTTACTCAAGACGATCATGCTACTAACTGATTTACGAACCATCTATGAGCGTGACCCAGCAGCTCGGAATTGGCTGGAGGTATTGTTTTGCTATCCGGGGCTGCAAGCGTTATTGTTTCATCGCTTGGCACACTGGCTGTATAAACTAGATGTGCCGTTTATACCGCGTTTCGTCTCTCACATTAGTCGGTTTTTAACTGGGATTGAGATTCACCCAGGAGCAGTTATTGGCAAAGGTGTATTTATTGACCACGGTATGGGCGTGGTCATAGGTGAGACTGCGATTGTCGGTGATCATGCTTTAATTTATCAAGGTGTCACATTAGGTGGCACAGGGAAAGAAACTGGTAAACGTCACCCGACGATAGGTAGTCATGTAGTTGTAGGTGCGGGTGCGAAGGTATTGGGCAATATTACCATTGGCGATCGCGTCCGTATTGGCGCAGGCTCAGTTGTGCTACGAGATGTTCCCAGCAACACTACAGTAGTGGGAATTCCAGGACGTGTCACCCGTGAAAATAACTCCAATACAGATGTTTTGGCTCATGGAAAGTTGCGCGACGTGGAAGCAGAAGTTATTCGGGCTTTGTTTGAGAGAGTGAAAAATTTAGAGAAACAACTAGAACAGTTAGAAACTGCGTCAACCCCTGTTCCCACTTATGTAACTCTTGAGCAAATTTACAACTCTCACCAAAGTGACTCTGATTCGATGATTGAAGAATTTTTGGATGGTGCAGGAATCTGATTTCAATAGCATTAGTCATTGTCTTCCTGTCCTCTCCCCTGACCCCTTGTCCCCGATCGCCTGCTATAGATATACTACGGTTAATTAATCGGCTAAGTGTAATATCCAGTGGTGTCACTAAAATCAAGCTTTATTAACTCAGCTAATCAAAATACCAAGCTGTTGTTTACCCGACGGTCATTTTTACCAGAGTATCAAAATAGTCTCTGGCAGATTGACACAGGTTTTGTCAGAACCTTTACATATTTGGAAAATGGTACAACCGTAGCCTTGGGGTTGTGGGGTTCTGGAGATGTTATTGGTAGGGCTTTGTCAAAATTAGAACCTTATCAAATGGAGTGTCTGACAAAGGTTGAGGCCAGAATTTTGCCCTTAGATGAATGGTCTTATCCTACAGAAACTTTATTGGCGCACATTCAACAGGCTGAAGAGTTAGCGGTGATTCGGAGCTATAAGAAAGTAGAGACTATGCTGCTAAAGCTGTTGGCATGGTTATCTCAAAGGTTTGGCTCGGAAGTAGATAAAGGACGGTTGATAGATATGCGCCTGACTCACGAAGACTTGGCTGATATGATCGGTTCTACACGGGTGACAGTAACTCGCATCCTGGGACAATTTGAGCAAGAGGGGTTGATTGACAGGCGATCGCTCAATAGAATTATTTTGCGAGAAGAAGATATTTGGTACTACGAGATTTAATTATTGGGGACTGGGGACTGGGCAATGGGGAAAGAACTAATAACTAATGAGTACTGACTAATGAATAAATAGTTGACTGTTTTTTAGTCAAGAAAAATGATTTAATAAAATTCTTGTAAATGTCTACATTTTGATATGTAGACATATATTGTTGCGTTTTACAACTTTTTTAATAACTACATAACTATTTACCAATGCAAAAACGTTTATCTCAGCAAACTGTCTTATTATCTGCCTGTGCGCTACTAATAACAGCTTGTGGAAGCAATACTACAAATAGTTCTCCAAATAATACCCCCAATACCACAAATACATCTAATACAATTTCCATAGGTATTGCTGCTGCTCAAACTAGTAATGTGGCATTGCTAGGACAAGAGCAAGTAGCTGGAGCTAAAATTGCGGAAAAGTATTTTAATGATCAAGGTGGTATCAATGGTACACCCATTAAATTAGTCTTTCAAGATACGGCTGGAGATGAAGCAGGCGCAATTAATGCTTTTCAAAGTTTAATTAATAAAGATAAAGTTGTTGGGATTGTTGGCCCTACCCTGTCGCAGCAAGCCTTTAGTGCTGATCCAGTAGCCGAACGTGCTAAAGTACCAGTCTTAGGCCCATCAAATACCGCCAAAGGTATACCAGAAATCGGTGATTATGTAGCGCGTGTCTCTGTACCGGTTTCTGTCGTTGCCCCTAACGCCGTAAAAGCTGCACTCAAGCAAAACCCTAATATTAAAAGGGTCGCTGTTTTCTTTGCTCAAAATGACGCATTTAGCAAATCAGAAACAGAAATTTTCCAGAAAACTGTTAAAGACCAAGGTTTAGAGTTAGTCACAGTCCAAAAGTTTCAAACTACTGATACTGACTTTCAAAGTCAAGCGACAAATGCCATTAATTTAAAACCAGATTTAGTGATTATTTCGGGGTTAGCCGCAGATGGTGGTAACTTAGTCAGACAACTCAGAGAACTGGGCTATAAAGGCTTAATTATTGGTGGTAATGGATTAAATACCTCGAATTTATTCCCTGTTTGTAAAGCTTTGTGTGAAGGTGTATTGATAGCTCAAGCTTACAGTCCAGAACATCCTGGTGAAATTAACGCTGCTTTTCGGAAAGCTTATGTAGATCAATTTAAGAAAGAACCTCCCCAATTTAGCGCGCAAGCTTTTACAGCAGTACAAGTGTATGTAGATGCACTCAAAGCTTTAGATAATAAAAGTAAAGTCAGTCAACTACAATTGCCTCAATTGCGAACAGAATTGAACAAGCAAATATTGGCAGGCCAGTACAAAACTCCATTAGGAGAAATTAGTTTTACCCCTGTAGGTGAAGTTGTACAAAAAGACTTTTATGTTGCTCAAATTAAAATGGAAAAGGACGGTAGCCAAGGTAAGTTTGCATTTTTGAAATAGGGATTGGGGACTGGGGGTTGGTAAAATATAAAGGATAAAAAAGGGAATTATTTAATAGTTTCAAACTTACCTTTACTTTCAAAATTCCTCTCTGATGTCCCCTAGCTATTAAATTTTAGATTTGGAATTGTCAATTTTATATTACATCATTAAATCTAAAATCTGAAATCCCCAATCCCCAATCCCCAGTCCCCAATCCCCAATCCCTCATAATTACATGGATGTGAGTTTATTTTTTCAACAACTGTTAAACGGTTTATCTATTGGTAGCGTTTATGCAATTTTTGCCTTGGGTTATACGTTGGTTTATTCCATTTTAGGGATTATCAACTTAGCTCATGGAGCAATTTTTACGCTGGGTGCATATTTTACGTATGCACTCATGGGGGGTAATTTTGGATTCAATGGCTTGTTTGCCAACTTGATTCTACCTATACAATTACCATTTGCCATTGCTTTAATTCTTGGTAGTAGTTTGGCTGGTTTGATTGGGGTAGGGATGGAACGTATTGCTTTTAAACCTTTGCGAAGTAAAGGTTCTGACCCCTTGTTGACAGTAGTTTCCAGCTTAGGGGTAGCAGTGGTAATTGTGAATTTAATTCAATATTTAGTAGGTGCAGAAAGTTATACATTTCCTGCTAACACTTTTGGCAATTTACCAGCAGCAATTAATTTTGGGAGTGCAGACAAACCAATTCCCATTCGTAGCGTACAGGTGATTATCTTTGGTGTGTCGATGGTAATTGTGGCTATTCTCACCTACTTTATTAATCGTACTAAATACGGCAAAGCAATGCAGGCGATCGCAGAAGATCCGATTACTGCTAGTTTATTGGGTATCAATAGCGATCGCTTTATCGTCTTCACATTTTTCCTCAGCAGTTTTCTGGCGGGTTTAGCAGGAACTTTGGTAGCCTCTAGCGTCAGTATTGCAGGCCCTTATTTTGGTATTGCCTTTGGTTTACGGGGTTTAGCGGTAATTGTTCTGGGTGGTTTAGGAAGTATTCCCGGTGCGGTGTTGGGGGGTTTACTCATCGGCGTAGTCGAAGCACTTGTCCCACCTGAATTTTCTGGCTATAAAGACGCTGTAGCTTTTGGCATTTTATTTGTCATGCTATTAGTTAGGCCCCAAGGTTTACTAGGTCGTCGGTTCATCCAGAAAGTGTAAAACTGTAAATAGTCAGGTTGATCACTGATAACTGTCCACTGAGGTATAAAACTATGACAACATTTACAAAACCGAAATTAACCTTTGAGCAGTTTCTTGATCAATGTCCAGAGGAAGGTTTTTATGAACTTGTGGATGGGGAAATAGTAGAAGTGCGTTCAACTAGAAATCATGATGATGTCGCTGATTTTATTATGTTTGGCTTCTATGATGAAATTAGGCGATTGAATTTAAATTTTGTAGTAAATAAAACAGCAGTTTTTAGAACTGTAACTGCTAATGGTATAGAACAAGCACGCAAGCCTGATGTTAGCGTTATAGATAGAGATTTATGGCGTGCAGATCGTTCGGCTTATGCTGCACTTAATCAACCTATTCAGTTAGCTGTAGAAGTGACATCAACTAATTGGGAAGATGACTATATTGATAAATTGGATGAATATCAAAGATTAGGTATTCCTGAATATTGGATTGTGGATTATTTGGCAATTGGTGACAGGAAATATTTAGGACAACCTAAAGAAGCAACAGTATTTGTATTTTTATTAAATCCTGATGGTGAATATGAACGTACATCTTTTAAAGGTGCTGATTTAATCATCTCTAGAACTTTTCCAGAATTAAAGCTGACAGCAGAACAAGTTTTAACAGCTTAGAATTTTATTAAGCAATTTAAGCAATGGCTGAATTTTTCTCGACTTATGGCTCACTCATTGTTTCAATGGTGTTAGGAGCTTTACTCGGACTCTCGCTTTACCTACCCTTGATGGCTGGACAATTATCTTTAGCTAGTCCGGGATTTTATGCTTTAGGTGGTTATATTGCGGCGATTTTATCAACCACAGTATTTAAGAATAATAGTGATTTATTCCCCATTCACTTGTTGTTATTGGAGATGTTAATCGCTGGGGTAGTTTCTGGTTTATTGGGTATAGCCATAGGAATTCCAGCTTTAAGATTACGGGGAATATATCTAGCGATCGCGACAATTGCATTTGTAGAAGTTTTGCGCGTTCTTTCCCTAAACTGGGAAATTACAGGCGGTGCTGTAGGGATTTTTGCTATCCCTCAACCCTTCCAAACCCAAATAGAATATTTATGGGTAGCTTTACCATTACTATTAATTAGTATGGTCTTATTTTATCGCTTAGAACGGGTACGGATTGGTAGAGCATTTACTGCAATTAGAGAAGATGAACTAGCTGCTGGTGCAATGGGAATTAACCCAACTTACTATAAAGTTTTAGCTTTTACATTAGGGGCAATTTTAGCTGGGATTGTCGGTGCAGTTAGCGCGCATTTTCTCAACACTTGGAATGCACGTCAAGGCACATTTGATGCAAGTATTATTTATTTAACTTTTGTGTTAATTGGTGGTTCAAGAACTTTCTTAGGTTCAGTTGTAGGTGGTATGGTATTTACAGCTTTACCAGAAGTTTTACGCGGGTTAGCTGATACGGGTGGTTTTCCTGTGTGGCTAGCGCAATTTCTTCGAGATGGGAGATTAATTATTTTTGGGTTATTGATAGTCATAGGTACAATTTTCTTTCCTCAAGGTTTGATCACTCCTGAAATTTTTAGAGTTGGTAAAGCGAAAAATAGAGAAAGAAGGGAACAGTAAATCAAAAGTCAAAATTAAACAAGTCAAAAATGTCTCAAACTATCGCCACAGACAAACAGCAAGCGATTTTAACAGCCAATTCACTCACTCGCCGTTTTGGTGGTTTAGTGGCGGTGAATAATGTATCTTTTACAGTTAATCAACATGAGATTTTTGGGTTAATTGGCCCTAACGGCGCAGGTAAAACAACTTTATTCAATTTAATTACAGCGTTGATTCCACTTTCTAGTGGCGAATTAATTTACAAAGGTCAAGAAATTTCACAACTGCGTTCCCATCAAATTGCTAGTTTAGGTATTGCCCGGACTTTTCAAAATATCCGCTTATTCGGGGAACTATCAGCATTAGAAAATGTCATTATTGCTCGACATTTACACACTAATAGTAGTATAGTTACAGGCGTTTTAGGATTACCACCAGCACCACAAGAAGAGAGTAAAAATAGACAGAAAGCATTAGAATTATTAGAGATGGTGGGATTAAGCGATCGCGCCGCAGAAAAGTCCCGAAATTTTGCCTATGGTGATCAGCGTCGCTTAGAAATTGCTCGTGCATTAGCTTTAGAACCGCAAATATTACTACTAGATGAACCGGCGGCGGGAATGAATCCTAGCGAAAAAGCACAACTCAGTGATTTTATTCGGAATATTCGCGATCGCTTCAATTTAACTATCATTATTATTGAGCATCACGTCCCCTTAGTTATGGGATTATGCGACCGCATCGCTGTATTAGATTTTGGACAATTGATAGCCTTGGGTGAACCATCTGTAATTAGAAATGATCCAGCCGTAATTGAAGCTTATTTAGGTAATGAATGAGCAACTGGATAAACTAGATACCCGACTTTTTTGAGAAGTTAGGTATCTGACGTTCATGATTTGCATTTACTTATTAATAATTCGTTCTACTTCGACGGAAATATCTGGAAAGGAAAGTGGTTGGATTATTCCACTTGTGAATGTTTGTTTTGTTGCGTACTCTCCATCTAAAATATCGCGAAATACAACTAAGTTTAACTTCCGCAAATTCACAACCCAATATTCTAAAATGCCTGCTTGGGCATAAATTTTACTTTTTGTTTCTAAATCTTTGTCTAAACTGGAGTTAGCATACTCAATCACCCAGAAAATATCTTCTGGATAGGGATGATGTAATAGATACTCACGTCCTAAATTTTGGACAATGGCAATATCAGGTTCAGGTTCGGAGTTATTTGGTAAAGTGATAGGCTTGGCTGGGCGTATGTCAGCTAAGTCACCTAGCAACTTCATGAGATACTTTGCCGCTTCATGACTACAATAAGCATGAGGTTCTCCTTCTGGTGACATTTCAATGATTTCTCCTTGTAGTAGTTCAACTTTGCGATCGCTTAAAATACCCGCCTCAATCATGCGATGATATTCGTCAATCGACCACTTGGCGATAATAATAGTCATGATGATTGATTCCTCCCAATGACTCTGGATATTTTCTCATTTTAAACGCACTGTAAAAACCTTATATTGATATATGTAAGGTTTTGTCTAATCATTTAACTTTTTTGAAACCGCCGATGAACACCGATGAACGCCGATCTGAAGATAGTCAAGATTTTGTCATTTTAGAACTGCAAGACCTTGATGTTAATTATGGCGGTATTCAAGCCCTTAAACAGATTAATTTAACCATTAAAAAAGGTGAAGTAGTTACTTTAATTGGTGCTAATGGCGCAGGTAAAACTACAACACTCCGAGCCATATCTAAAATTGTTAATCCTTACAATGGACAAATTATTTATAGTGGACGTAATATTACTCGTCGCCAACCCCATGAAGTTGTAAAACTGGGAATTGCTCATTGTCCAGAAGGAAGGCGAGTTTTAGCCAAACAAACAGTGTTAGATAATTTACTTTTAGGTGCTTATATTCGTTCAAATCAAACCGAAATCAAAGCCGATATTCAACAACAATTTGAGTTATTTCCTAGATTGGCACAACGACGCAATCAACTAGCAGGAACTCTTAGTGGCGGTGAACAACAAATGTTAGCGATCGCGCGGGCCTTAATGAGCAAACCACAATTATTACTATTAGATGAGCCAAGTTTAGGTTTAGCACCGGCAATTGTCAAAGAAATATTCTCAATTATCGAAAATTTACGAGCAACAGGAGTGACTATTTTATTAGTAGAACAAAATGCTAACCTAGCCCTACAAATTGCTGATCGAGGATATGTTTTAGAAGCTGGTGCTATGACTTTAACAGGCGCAGCTTCAGACTTAATTAATGATGAACGCGTCAAACAAGCATATTTAGGATAATTACCGTCATCCAAATAAATTCTACAACGTTCAAATTCTCATCTGCAAATATGACATATCAGGGCCAGAAGGAATAATCCCCCCAGGGTTTAGAGGAAAAAGATTACCGTAGTAATCGCGTTTCACACTCTCCAAATCACAAGTATCAGCTACACCTGGTAACTGATATAAATTACGTAAATAAACACTTAAACGTGGATAATCTTGAATTCGGCGGAGATTACACTTAAATAAACCGTAATAGACAATATCAAACCGGAATAGTGTCGTAAACAGCCGCACATCGGCTAATGTCACCTGATCTCCACAGAGATATTTGTTATGAGCCAATGCCGCCTCAATCTCATCCAGAGTTGTAAATAGTTGTTCACAAGCTTGGTTATAAGCTACTTGCGTCTGAGCAAAACCGCAACGATAGACACCATTATTGACATAGGTGTAAATTTTCTCATTCCACTGGTCAATTTGCTCTTTTAACTCCTCCGGGTAGAGATGGAGTGTGGGATTTGAAGCAAACTCATTAAATTCAGAGTTCAACATAACAATAATCTCTGAACTCTCATTATTCACAATAGTTTTTGTTTGTTTATCCCACAAAACTGGTACTGTAGAACGTCCACTGTAACCAGGTTGGGCAAGGGCATATAATTCAGCCAGAGTAGAACAACCTTCCTCTGGGGAATCGAAAACCCAACCACCAGACTCCGCCGAAGGCGAAACCACTGATACGGATATGGCTGATTCTAATCCCTTCAATGCGCGCACAACTAGCGTGCGATGCGCCCACGGACAACCCATCCCCACGTACAGGGTATAACGTCCGCTTGCTGGCTGATAGGGACTCTCTTCTCCAGATTTAATCCAATTTCTCAATTCACTACTAGGACGAATATACTCTCCTGATTTATTCCGAGGAGCAAGGTTTGACATCATGATTTGCCAAAGGGTTGTCCACACAAACTTCCCCATTCCAATAATCAGCTTAGGAGGTAAAGACTTGCCCTTTTTCTGAGTTTGATTAGTAGTCATGATGGGAAGTTTTCTTTAGCTTCTTCATAATAATTGAGATGCAATCACTCTAAGAGGATGTTTGAAAAGTCCCATACTTGGTAGCAAAACATTTTAGATCCCCCTAAATCCCCCTTAAAAAAGGGGACTTTGATTCATTTACCCCCTTTTAAGGCTACGGTGTACACACAAGTCTGATCAAGTTTGCCCCATAACGTTTAGATCCCCCTAAATCCCCCTTTTTAAGGGGGATTTAGGGGGATCTAAACTGATTTGATACATTATTAAGGACTTTTCAAACATCCTCTTATATTTGGGGAGATTATTTAGGGAAAATTGATTTATATAATTGTATAAAGCCATTTAATTGAGTAAATTTAACGAAGATGCCTAATGCGGTTAAAGTATTTTTTTCCTACTCCCACAAAGATGAAGCCTTACGTGATGAATTGGCAACTCATCTGAGCATGATGAAACGTCAGGGAGTTATTGAAGCTTGGCATGACCGCGAAATCACTGCTGGGAGTGAATGGGCAAATGCTATTGATGAAAATCTGGAAGTTGCAGATATAATTCTGCTGCTGGTAAGTGCTAACTTTTTGGCTTCAGATTACTGCTACGACAAAGAAATGACACGGGCTATGGAGCGACATGAAACCAGGGAAGCTTGTGTAATTCCGATTATTCTGAAGCCGACGGACTGGAATGGTGCGCCTTTTAGTAAACTGCAAGCACTCCCCAAAAATGCCAAACCGATCACAACTTGGCCAGACCAAGATGAGGCTTTTTTAAATATCGCTCAAGGGATTCGCAGAGTAGTTGAAGATATTGCTAAATCAAAATCCTCCTCTTAAACTGCTTCTGGAACTACTACACCTGGGACTTTCATTAAAGCTGAATCTAGAAGTGCAAATTCAGGAAGCCCAAACAGAACAAAATAGATTAGACCAGCAACTTGAGGAAATCAAGCAAAAGCTTGTGTAGTTTTTCAACCAGCCAGCATCTTGACCTATCACTATGACAGCTATTGAAGTTTTTATTTCTTATCACGAGAAAGATGAAGAACTGCGCGAAGAGTTAGA
>Ga0209172_10000995_pt1 | contig 67432 bp, 58 predicted proteins | sample LarsenN4metaG_FD_184113 | JGI IMG/M metagenome (GOLD analysis project Ga0209172, IMG submission 184113) | Hot spring sediment bacterial and archeal communities from British Columbia, Canada, to study Microbial Dark Matter (Phase II) - Larsen... ...
CGCGATCCAGCTGCCCCAGAGCCGCGCGCCGTTGCGCCGGCGCCGTGGCGTTCACCAGATCGGCAATGGCCTCGGCTTGCAGGAGATCGACCTTGCCGTTCAGCATGGCGCGGCGGGTGAATTCGCCGGGAAGCGCCAGCCGCGCCCCCGCGACCAGCAGCGCGCCCAGGACCTCGGCCGGCACTAGCAGGCCGCCATGCGTGCCGATCTCCACCAGGTCGTCCCCGGTGTAGGAATGCGGCGCGCGGTAGACCGTGTAAAGCACATCGTCCAGGGTTTCGCCGCCAGCCGGCTCCAGCGCTCGCGCGCGGTGCGCTGTGCGCGGCGGGTCGGTCACGAACGGCCGCAGCACCCGTCCGGCAACCCCGAGCGCGTCCCGGCCCGACACCCGAATCAGCGCGACCGCAGAGCGCCCCGGCGGCGTGGCCAGGGCGGCGATCGTGTCCGATAGCATTACGTGGAACCTACCGGTCTGGGACCCATGGACCACGTTTGTGCGGTCGCCACATTCGAGACCTCAGTCTATTTCCAACCTCCGGACTCGGGCTGGCTCTTGACTTTTTAATATCAAAAAATATCTTAGTTTTAAACGTCGTGCCTACGACCCGAGCCAAGAACCGCGGCCGCCCAAGGGGACCGAAGAAAATCCCTATCTTGCTGCGAGTCTCCCCCGAGCAGAAGCGCGGTCTCAAGATCTTAAGCGAGCTCATGGAGGGTACGCCCCCCGTCAACGGGCTCATTCAGGCAGCTATCGAGCAATTCATTAATCGCAAGCTGACGGATCCGGTACTCCGCGCCCAGTACAACGCGAAAGCGGCACCAAGCCTTAAGGTCTTGGCGTGAGCGCGGAAAGAGGATACGGACTCGAAAGGAAATGATGCCAGACCATTCGGGTAACGGACGCAGATTGCGCAAGCGCCGTGCAGGCAAGACCGCCATCGCTGCGACGACGACTGAGCTTCCAGAGACGAAGAACATGGCACCTGGCAAAGGGCTCCCGGGGCTTTCGGGTCGATTTGGAACCATTCTGGTCGACCCGCCATGGAGGTTCACAAACCGAACCGGCAAAATGGCTCCCGAGCACAAGCGCCTTCACCGGTATCCGACCATGAGCCTTGCCGAGATCATGGCGTTGCCGGTTGCGGAACACGTTCGGGACAAGGCCCACCTGTACCTTTGGTGCCCCAACGCTCTACTCGCGGAGGGGCTCGCCGTCATGAGGGCCTGGGGCTTCACGTACAAGACCAACATCGTGTGGTACAAGACCCGCAAAGACGGTGGTCCAGACGGGCGCGGCGTAGGGTTCTACTTTAGAAACGTGACGGAGCTTCTGTTGTTCGGAGTGAAAGGTAGCCTTCGCACGCTGGCTCATGGCAGGCGACAGGTGAACATCATCATCAGCCGCAAACAGGAACACTCGCGGAAGCCGGATGAACACTATGACCTAATCGAGCGGTGCAGCCCTGGCCCATATCTTGAGCTCTTTGCGCGCAGGCGAGTCAAGGGCTGGACTCCGTGGGGGGACGAAGTAGACACATACGAGCTGACGCGGCCCGTTCACAAGGGGTACAACGGCGATGGGTCTTCGCAGACATCTACGGCTGCGGAGAAACGATGCCAGACAGAGACGTTGGAATTGCTATAGTCGTCCGGAGCCGGGGTCCTTCGGACTCCTTCCACGCCAACACGACGCCCAAGGAATGCAGACAGTCCACGAGCCACTCCTTCTCCCGGGATGGCCGCGTCTCGATGACCAGAAGGAGTGTGACTCGGTCCCCGAGTATGATCCGGTAGACGAATCGGTACTCAAGGAGCTGACTTAGGCCACGCCGAACTTGACTGTGCAAGTTCTTCTCGTGGCAGCTCTTCATCTCCGCAAGTACCGTACCCTCCGGCGTCTCGAAGTACATGTCAATGTTGTCGGTGTGACGCGGGTCGTAACCCTCCCGCTCAGCCGCCGCGGCCAGGAGCTTTTCAAGCGCCAGGTGAGAACGGGTGGCCCTTTCACGCGCGACTTCGTTGGTGAAGACCTGCCTTGGCGGTCTACCCGATGTTCCCGGCCTGCGTTCAGTCCATCGGCGGCCTTGGGACGGAGCGGCCGGAACCAGATCAATCTGTTCGTCCTCGAGGGGGTCGCCTTCGGTGGGCGCTGAGGGGCCCAGGCCGCGTAGTTCATCAACCGTTGCGTTCGCGAGGCCATGCCATTGATTCGCTATGAGGAACTCAGACGGCGCGCTTGTCATAGCCCGCCTTCTGCCCAGGTTTTTCTCGTGCTGCGCGGCGATCTGCACGGCTTCGTTCAGCCAGCCGTCATCTAACTCCAGATGGATTGCTCCCTTTCCTGGATCGTAGATGCCGGTCTCGGCTAGGAAGAACTCGATGTTCGACCGCGCCTTCGCCGGCGTGGTGGAAGGCTTTGGGAACCACTGTCGGAAGAAGTCGGCATTGGCCTTCCTCGTCAGTTCACCCACACGCCACTTGCCAGCAGCATTTGCTACCACCTCGCAAATGAAACGACGAACACGCTCATCTCGAAAGGCCCAAACGAAGAACATGACCTTTCGAACGCGCCGAGCCTTAAGGCCTTCAGCCTTCACAAGCGATAGAAACCGGTCGTAGCGGATGAGGCCATCGGACTCGACGAGCAAGAATCGCTTTCGGACGAGGCCCGGAGCGTCCCGGTGCGTATTCCTGCGCGCAAAGTCAAGGAGCTGGCCGTAGCTCATCCCGGGCGCGACAGCTTCGATCGTTTGGTCGAGCTTCTCGAGCGGAGGCTCCTTCGTCAGGGATCCAACGTCGTTGGGCATGAGTTTGGCTCACGAATCCGCGTCGGGTAAGGTCCCCCGGCCTAGCCGAGGGTCACCGAGACTGCAGGACGATCCGACGCCGGGTCGAGCGTCGTCCCCGCTACGTCGTTTTCCCCACCCTTCGCATCCGCTCCCGGGCGATCAGCCACTGCTGGGGAAGGCTCGCAATGTTGCTCACCGCGTAATAGAGGTTGAGCCCCGACGAGAAATTGAGGAACAACACCGTGAACATCACCGGCATCACGTACAGCATCATCTTGGCCTGCGGATTGGGCGGAATGCCGAGTTGGCCGATCTTGGTGAGCGCGAACATCGAGAGCCCCATCACCAGCGGGATGATGTAAAGCGGATCCGCCCGCGACAGGTCCGGCAGCCAGAGGAACGGCACCCCCCGGAACTCGATGGTGTTGGCGAAGACGAACCACAAGGCGAGCAGCACCGGCATGGGGAGCAGCATCGGCAGACAACCGCCCAGCGGGTGCACCCCGTGTTGCTTGTACAGCTTGAACAGCTCTTGCTGCATCTTCTGCGGATCGCTTTTGTAGCGCTCCTGCAGGGCTTTCATCTCGGGTTGAATCGCCTGCATCGCCAAGCTGGAACGCATCGCCTTCTGGTTGAGCGGCCACAATAACACCCGCACACCGATCCCGAACAACACCAGCACCCAGCCGTAGGCCAGGCGGAGGGCGTCATGCATCCACAGCAGGATCTGCATGATCAAGATCGAGAAGGGCCGGATGATCGGGCGGAAAATCCAACCGTAGGGGTTGACGTCTTCCAGGTCGTGGCCGATGCGCGCCAGGCGGCGATACTCCTGGGGGCCGGCGTACACCGCGAACTGGAAACGGCCGGCGGGCGCGGCCAGCGAGGCGGTCACGTGCGCCTGGGTATCATACCGGCCTGGGCGCTCGCCCCCGACGGCCACGGCTCCGCCAAGGCGTGGCCCCCCTTCGTCGGTCGTCAAGACGCCGGCCATGAAGTACTTGGACTTGATGGCAACCCAATCGAACGGCCCCGCCAACTCCCGCCGCTGGCCGGGATCCAGGGAACCGAACCCCAGGTTCTGGGTGGAGCCCGCTTTGGTGACGATGCCATAGGACCGGATGTCACCCACGCTGTCGGCGTCCACCACTCTGAGCCGGGGCCCCAGGCCGATGAGTACCAGGCCCCCGGTGCCAAGCCCGGAGACCTCTCCTTCGACACGGAACAGGTACTGCTCCGGGACAAACCGGTAGCGTAGCCGCACCTCCACCGCCCCACGCCGGGCCACCCAGTCGAGCGTCGCGCCGCCACTGACGCGTACCTCGCGCTCCGACGGTTCAAACCGCCAGTCCGCCAGCGAGAGCGTGTCCCCGCCAACCACCAACCGGTAGGCCAGGAACTCCGAGGCATCCGGCATCAGCTGGGCGAGCCCCGACTCACCAGCGGCAAAGGTGCGGTACTCCGTGAGCGCCGCGCTGGTCAATCGAGCGCCACGGGTCGAGAACGTGTACTGGTACAACGGTGACGCGACGGTGACGGACTCCTCGGGTCCAAACTCCGCGCCCGCGGTGATGGCTGGAGCGCGCAGGGGAAGCCCGGCCGGCTCCGCAGCCGGCGCCGCCGGCACCGCAGCTTCTCGAAGCGCCGCATCCGCTGCCGGCTGGGCGGGAGGCACGGGCCGCTTCGGCGGAAACAGCATAGTCGGCACGATCGCCACGACCAGCATCAACGCGATCGCCAAGAGCGTGCGGCGGTCCATCAGTCGCGGCTCACGGCACCGGATCGTAGCCAGCCGGCCGGAACGGATGGCAGCGGAGGATCCGACGTACGCCGAGCCAGCTCCCGCGAACCGCGCCGTAGCGGCGCACGGCTTCGAGGGCGTACATGGAGCAGGACGGCGTGTATCGGCACGCCGAGGGAAACGGCGCCGCGAGCAGCTGGTAGACGCGGATCAGGCCCGCCACCACGCGCCGGGGCCACAGCGCTACGCCGACCGCGAGTGCGCCCATCGCTCGATGTCCTCGGCCAACTCCCGTGGGCGGGCCGAGTAAGCCTCGATCCGGGCGCGGATCACCAGATCCAGCGGGGTGAGGGAGGGCAGCAGCCGCCGGGCCCGTTCCCGAAGCCGGCGCCGGAGCCGGTTGCGCGCCGGAGCCGTGGCGCCGTAACGTGGCACAATCACGCCCAAGCGCGGATGGCCCACTGCGTTGGAAGCCCAAAAGAGGTCGATGCGCGGTGTGCGTGTGCGGTGGCCTTGCTGAATCACCGCCTTGAGGTCATACGCCCGGGACAGTCGCCGGTTTCGGGACAGCCCCTCGTCCGTCAGCGTCCCCCGTGTTTGGACGGCAGGCGCACGGTGAGGCGCTTGCGGCCCTTCTTGCGTCGGCGGCTCAAGACCTGGCGACCCCAGCGCGTCTTCATGCGCGCGCGGAAGCCGTGTTTGGTGATGCGCCGCTTGTTACGCGGCCGGTATGTCGGTTGCATCGGTCGTTCTCACGTGGACGCGAAAGCTACCGGCTTAGGGCTAAGCGGGTCAAGGTTGACTTTTCCACAGGGAGACACTACGTTCGTGCGCCCTGTCGGACTCCCACCGTATCTTCGTACGTATCGCATGGAGTTGTCCGCACAAGACGCGTGGACCCGTCTCCTCGACGAGGCGCGCCGGGAGTTGCCCGACGCCACCGTCCGGACGTGGCTCGAGCCCGCGCAGGCCATCGCCTTGTCCGAGGGTCGGCTGATCCTCGGCACCCCCGACCAGTTCGCCGCCGAGTGGAACGGGTCGAAGCACGCGCCGCTGCTGTCCCGCCTAGCGGCCGAGCGGTTGGGAACGCCGGTCAATGTGGTGTTTCAGGTGCAGGAAGAACGCGCGCGCCGGCCGCAGATGGACTTCTTCGTGGCGCCGCCCGCGCCTGAGCCCGACGCCCCGGCCCGCCGCCGGGCCACGCCGCTCAACGACCGGTACACGTTCCACACCTTCGTGATCGGCAAGTCCAACGAGCTCGCCGCCGCCGCCGCCCACGCCGTCGCCGAGGCGCCCGCCAAGACCTACAACCCCCTGTTCATCTACGGCGCCACCGGCCTGGGCAAGACCCATCTGATGCAGGCGATCGCGCACGCCGTGCTGGAGCGGCACCCCAACTCCCGGGTGTCGTACATGGGGGCGGAGCAGTTCATCAACGAGGTGATCGAGAGCATTCACAGCCGGACCATGCCCGACTTCCGCCGGCAGTATCGCAGCGACGTGGACATGTTCCTCGTGGATGACGTGCACTTCCTGGAAGGCAAGGAGATGACCCAGGAGGAGTTCTTCCACACGTTCAACGCGCTGCACGAGGCCGGGAAGCAGATCGTGCTCACCTCGGACCGCCCGCCCAAGGAGATCCCGGGACTGGAAGATCGGTTGGTGAGCCGCTTCGAGTGGGGCATGGTGGCCGACATCGGCCAGCCGGACCTGGAGCATCGGATCGCCATCCTCCGCAAGAAGGCGGAGCAGGATCACCTCGAGCTCACCATCCCGGACGACGTGCTGCGGTTCATCGCCGAGCACGTGCGCAGCTCGGTGCGGGAGCTGGAAGGCTGCATCATCAAGCTGCTGCTCTTCGCGTCGCTCAAGCACCGGGAGATCTCCATCGAGCTGGCGCGCGACGCGCTGTCGGACAAGATCCGCCAGGCCGACGCCGCCACGACCGGAGCGCCCCCCGCGCTCCCCAGCGTGGACCGGGTGCAGGAGGTCGTGGCCCGGCGGTGGGGAGTGACTACCGAGGGGCTGCGCTCCAAGGCCCGCGTCAAGACCCTCACCGTCCCGCGGCAGGTCGCCATGTTCCTGGCTCGTGACCTCCTGGGGCTGCAGCTGGTCGAGATCGGACAGGCGTTCGGCGGCCGGGACCATTCCACCGTCATCCACAGCCTGGCCCGGGTCGAGAGCCACATGCAGCGGGACCGGCAGTTCCGCGACCGCGTCGAGTCGGCACGCCGCGAGTTGTCCGCACCATGACCCGGTTACGGCGTTGACCTCTGGGGAGCCCTGTGGGAAGCCGCGAACAACCTCCGGCGGAGCCCACGGTCCTCCCACAGTGCACACAACGCACCCACACGTGCCACCACGGCCAGCGACGTTGCACCGAAGCAGTTACGCGATCTGTCCAGATATCCAGATGGTCTACTAAGACCACTGCTTTTCTATTAGAATAGCAGCAGCAGTTACTATCCCCACGTGAAACCGGACCAGGGAACCGCATGAAGTTGACGATCACGCGGGAGAAGCTGCAGGAAGGCCTGGTGGCGGTCGCCTCCAGCGTCCCCAGCAAGACCACCCTCCCGGTGCTCGCCAACCTGTTGGTCGAAGCCACCAAGGATGGGCTCCGGCTGTCCGGCACCGACCTGGACATCGCGGTGAGCACCCTGATCCCCGCCGAGGTGGACGCCGAGGGGGCCCTGACGCTGCCGGCCAAGAAACTGGTGGAGATCGTTCGGGAACTGCCGTCCGGCGGGGTCCGCATTACGGGTGCCGGGGAGCAGCGCGTCAACCTCGAATGCGGCCGGAGCAAGTTCAAGCTGCTGGGCATCCCCAAGGAAGAGTTCCCTCGGTTTCCGCCGGTCAAGTTCGACAAGAGCTGGCGGGTGAGTTCGGGCGACGTGCAGAAGCTGATTAACCACGTGGCCTTTGCGGCCTCGGTGGAGGAGAGCCGGCCCATCCTGAACGGTGTCCTCTGGGAGCTGCGGGCCGACCGGATGCGCATGGTGGCAACCAACGGGCACCGGCTGGCCAAGATGGACGTGGCGGCCTCAGGCGGAAAGGAGAGCGCGGACCTCATCGTTCCCCCCAAGGCGCTGGAACAGATTCGGCGGCTGTTCGGGCCCGCGGACGAGATCGAGATCGCGCGGAGCGAGAACCACTTGGGGTTCCGAGCGGGCCAGACCCTGGTGTTGACCCGGCTGATCGAGGGCCCCTACCCGAACTACGAGCAGGTGATTCCGCGCGAAAACGACAAGGTGGCGACGGTGGATCGGCTGGGCCTGGTGGCGGCCCTCCGCCGGGTGAGCGTGGTGGCCAGCGATCAGACGCACCGGGTTCGGCTGTCGTTCGCCGGCGGGGTCGCCAAGTTCTCGGTGAGCACGCCGGACCTGGGGGAAGCCAACGACGAGGTCGCCCTCACCTACGAAGGCGACCCGTTGGAGATCGGGTTCAACGCCAGTTACCTGCTGGAGGTGCTGAAGTACATGCCCACGGACGAGGTCCGGCTCACCTTCAAGGCCCCCGAGCGAGCGGCTACGGTGGAGCCGGTGGGGTGGGGCGAAAGCGCGGCCTACCTCTGCCTGGTCATGCCGCTGCGGCTGGTAGACTGAACTGCGGGAAAGACCGACCCGCGTCAGAGGTGAGGCGAAAGGGGGTACCCCTCACCCGTTACCTAGTTTCAGTTACCGCTTCTTACCGCATCCCCGGTGCGCGCCGGCTGGCGACCCCCACCGCGCTGAAGCGCTGCGGTTCTCCCAGCCCGGTCGTGGGTGACGCGCTCGACACCACGCCGACCCGATCCACCCCTCCCACGACCAGCCCCAGGCTCCACTGCCGGAGCGCCCCATTGCTCGCGACCAGGGCCGTCGCGTGCAGCGCCAGCGGCCACGGCTGCGTGGAGCGGAGCACGAACCCTCCACGGTAGCGCAGGTCAAAGCCTTCCGCTGTCCCGACTCGTTCTACGGCGATCGCTTCAGCGGAGACGTTCGCCAGCTGGGGCGCGATGGTCCAGCTGGCGCCGGCCACCGTGATGATCGGCAGCGGCCCCTCCTGAAAGACCACCTGTGGCCGGTTCAGGTTGCGCACGACGAGGCCGGCCTCGAGACCGGCGAGGACCGGGTACCGGAGACCCAGGTCGTAGCCCTGAGGGCGGCCACGGCCGTAATTGGTCATCGCCGCTCCGATGGACCCTCGACCCAGGGGCAGTCCCAGCCCGATCCGAAGGACACCCAGGCTGACGCTATCGCGCGAGCGATCGCGCTGGTAGGAGAGCCCCAGGCCGCGCGAGTTAAGTCCCAGCGTGTACTGGCTCAACCTGACCGAGCCATTGGTGCGATCCACCGCCGCCTCGGCCATCACCGACGCTTCGGGGACGCGACCGAGCCCCGCCGGATTGACCCACACGGCACGCACGTCGTCCGCGGTGGTGATAAAGAGGTAATCCCGGCTGCGGGGCTCCGACTGCTGAGCCAGCGCGGGCGCGCCCAGGGCCACACAGGTCGCGGCGCAGACCGGCGCCATCCTGAGCCGTCGCGGGAGGCGTCGCACTACCGGATGACGAATACGGTGTCGGCGCGTGTTTGCCGGCCCGGAATCGACACCTCGAGGCCGCGCAGCGAGGGTGATTTCCGTGGTGTCGGTCCAGCGGGCCTGCTGTTCAGCCCCCCGATCACGCCGGCGCCTCACGGTGGGTCAGCTCCGAGCGGGTCCGGCCGAACACGGCGACGATCTCGCCGCTCTCGGTCGCAACCTTGAGCAGTTTCCACCCCTTGCGTCGCATCTCCGCTCGCCAGGCGATCAGGCTGGCCCACTTCGGGGCCGTGGTTCGGAACACCCGAAGCTCCGCGACCTCCTCCCAGCCGACCGGGTAGGGCTGGCCACCGGTCGCGTCAGCAGGATCTGGCATCGCGTGCGTGTTTGCCGGTCGGGCGCGTCATGAGAGAACCGTGGTCGGGAGAAACCAGGGCGGCGGAGACGTAAGCCGAGTTCTGTTCGACCGCTCGAGTCCGAGCGGTTGGACGGTCATCTCTCTGGGATGGCGGTCACCCGCCACCTCGTGCGGCCTACCCGCGGCTCGGATGGTCCGGGCCGGACCTCGCCGCCTATTTGGCCTTGCTCCGACTGGGGGTTGCCGTGCCACGAGCTGTTGCCAGCCGTGCGGTGGGCTCTTACCCCACCGTTTCACCCTTACCCACCTCGGTGGGCGGTCTGTTCTCTGTGGCCCTGTCCGTCGCCTTGCGGCGCCCAGGCGTTACCTGGCAGTCTGCCCTGTGGAGCTCGGACTTTCCTCAGCCCGCGTCGCCGCGGGCCGCGACCGTCATCCTCCGCCTTGACCCTGGCCCTCAATTATACACAGGAGGACCCCGCCAGGTTAACCGGCGCTGCGCCCCGGCGCACACGGGAAGATACCGGTTGCCGCCACCGCCAACAGGGTTGACGGGAGGTTGACCGGGGTGAGCTAGCTTCCCGGCACATGCACGCTGACCGGCAGGCTGCCACAGTTGCCACGGTCTTGGAGCCCGCGATGCGTCGCAGATTGGACGCCGCGGCCCAGGGGTACTTCGCTGCGGTGCACGCGGACTCGCTCCCGCAGGCGCTGCGAACCGTCCGCGAGCGCCCGGTACACGCCATTGTGCTCTCGCCCCGGGTCGTGGCACACGATCAGCTCTCCGTCGTGGGCACGCTGGTCTCGCGTTTCCCGGGCGTGCCGACCGTGGCCCTGGTATCCGAGCACGACGCCGTCTCCAGTGAGCGCTTGCTCCAGCTGGGCGCCTGCGGCGTGCGCCGGCTGGTGGACGTGACCGCGCGCGACGGATGGCACAAACTGCGCACCCTGGTGGTGGAACCTGGCGGGGGGACGGCGGCCCGGATCCTCGGCAGCGTGATCCCCGCCCTGGGTACGCCCAGCGAGGGGTGTCGGCGGTTCTTCGAGCTGCTGGCCCGCATCGCCCCTGGCGTGGCCACGGTGCGCGCGCTCACCCGGGCGCTTCGGGTGCGGCCCAGCACCTTTATCTCTCGGTTTTTCCGGGCCGGGATCCCCTCCCCCAAGCGGTACCTGGCGGCCACCCGCCTGCTGCACGCCGCGGCGCTCCTGGAAATTCCGGGCTTTTCCGTAGCTGACGTGGCGTATCGGCTCGAGTATTCCTCGGCCCAGAGCTTCGGGAGGCACCTGCGGGCGGTGCTGGGCGCCACAGCCGGGGAGTTTCGCCGGCGATATCCGCTGGCCGTGGCTCTGGACGAATACACCCGCCGATTGATCGTCCCCTACCGGGCGACGTTCCGGGAATTCAATCCACTCCATCACGGGGTGTCGGAAACCGGACACGTGTACTGACCCGGGCGGCCCGGTCAGGGGGCGATCAGTTGACGCGTTGTGTGTTCTCGGTTCTTTGTTGTCCGTCTTCTCCGGCGAGCAAGAACGGACAACCGAAAACGGACAACGCCTCAGTCGGTCGAGTGAACGGTGCGGTGGCTCCCCGTGAGTCGCTGCGGGTCCAGCACTGAAAAGCGGGTAATACTCGCCCGGAGCCGCTCGGCCAGCTGCGCCAGTTGCTTGCTGGCCTCGTTGAGCGTGCCCATGGTGCTGATCTGCTCCGCCATGGCGGTGGCGGCGCTGTCGGCGCCGGTGGACGACTTGGCGCTCACGGCTGCCATCTCGGACATGTTCTGGGCGATGGTGGCCATGCGCTCGGCCTCGGCGCGTGAGATGGCTGCGGTGTCGGCGATGACCGAGGCCACTTGCGCCACCCCGCGGTGCAGGTCCTCCAGCGCGGCCTGGGCCTCGCCGGCGATGGCACCCACGTCCCGCACCTTCTCCTCGCCCGCCGCCATGGCCCGCGCGGCTCCGTCGATCCGGGCCCGCACCTCCGTGATCAGGTCCACCACGTCCCGGGCCGAGCGCGCCGCCTCCCTAGCCAGCGCCCGTACCTGGTCCGCCACCACCGCGAAGCCGCGCCCGTGCTCCTCGGCCCGCGCGGCTTCGATCGCCGCGTTCAGGGCGAGCAAGTGGGTCTGCCGCGCGATCCGGGCGATGCCCTGCGCGAAACTGCCGATGCGGTCGGAAATCCCACTCAACTCGTGCACGGTGCGGGCGGTGTCGCGCACGTCCTCGCCGATCACCAGCAGTGTCTCGCTGGCTCTTCCTACCCGCTCCCGCCCCCGTTCCGCCGCGGCCACCAGGCGCTGCGCGTCGTCGGCCACCGCCTGCGCCCGGGCCCGGAGGCTCTCCGCTTCCACCGCCGCGGCGGTGCTGTCCCGACGCCCCCCGTCGGCGCGCTCCCGCTGCGCGCTCATGTCGTGCGCCAGGTCCGCCGCGGTCGAACCCACCGCCCGGCTCGATACCAGCATGCGTTCGGCGGCCTCGGCCAACACGTCCGCAAACGCCGCCACCTCGTCCGCCTCGCGTTGCACTTCCCCGATGGTCTTCCCCACCTCCTCCAGCATGTGATTGAACGACCGCTCCAGGAGCCCGAGCTCGTCGGCCACCACCGCCGGCGCCCGGACGCTGAACTCGCCTCGCTCGGCCCGGGCCATGATCAGCCGGGTGACCCGGATCCGGTGCATCAATTCCGCCGGAATGCGCTGCAACGTCAGCGCGACCACGATGAACAACAGCGTCTCGAGATAGACACTCGCCGGCAAGGCCCACATCGCGACGGCCTCGCCCGCCATCCGCTGGTGGAGCGCAGCCACGCCCAGGTACGCGAGCGAGGCCGCCAGCACCAGGAGATCCCCGATCTCACGCCCCTGGCTGAACACATAGGGAAAGACGGCGACGTACAAGCCCACGATCAGGCCGCCCGGCCCGTACCACGCCACCGGCGCCGAGACCAGCGCCACGTCGATCAGGGCCAGCGCGTACACCTGCCACCACCGATACCAACCGCTCCGCAGCACGCCGGTCACGGCGAGGTTGATGGCCGCCGCCACCGCCACGACCGCCAGGATGGTGGCGTAGGAGACCGACAGATGGCCCACCAGGCGGCCCAGCGACAGCAGGAGTCCGCCGACGCCGATCATCCACCAGCGGCGGCGGATGCTCAAGCGGAACGTGACCTGATCCTTGAGCTGCTGCTCGGCCACGTCGTCCTCGGCCGATTGGCCTGGAATCCGGGCCGCGAGGGAGCGCGCGGGGGCCGAGGGCGTGGTCACCCCTCCACTCCGAGGTCGCGAGGGCTCACCAAGCTGATCAGCGGCACGCGGACGCGCTCGATCGCCGCGCGGCCGCCTTCGTCCCGGTCAACGACCGCGAGGACGCCGCTGACGCTTCCCCCGGCTTCCCGAACGGCCTCCACCGCCGCGAGCGCGGATTGCCCGCTGGTGATCACATCCTCCACCACCACCACCCGAGCGCCGCGGTGGAAACAGCCCTCGATTCGGCGTCCCGCCCCATGGCCCTTGGCTTCCTTGCGGACCACGAACGCGTCCAGGATCGGCGGCGCATCGTGGCTGGCGCGGGCGATCGCGTAAGCCACTGGATCGGCCCCCAGCGTCAGCCCGCCAACCAGCTCCGCCTCCCAACGGGCCCGGCGGATGGCACGCAGGCCCAGCTCGCCCACCAGCAGGAACCCGGCCGCCGACATGGTGGTGACTCGCGCATCAATGTAGTAGGACGAGGTGCGCCCCGACGCGAGGGTGAAGGAGCCGCGTTGCACCGAGCGCTGGCGCAGCAAGGCTACCAGTCGGGCGTGAGCGTCAGCCTCGGAAGCACTCACGGATGCGCCGGGTTAGGTAGTAGCATATGCTACTACTCTACCGTTTCCTGCCCATGATCGAGCCGAGCACCCCGAGGATACCACGCCTCATCGGCGCCGGCGCCGAGGTTTCGGAAACACCGCGGCGCACATCCGCAGCGAAGTCCAGTACGCTGGCCTGCCGGTGGGCGCCCTCCCTCGCCAGGCCCTTCATAACCGCACGTTCCAGGGCGGACGAGAACGGTAATCCCCTGACGGCCTCGTTCAACCTCGTCGGCGGCTCGGTCAGCAGCTTCTGAAACAGTTCCCGGGGTGAACGGGTGGCATACGGGTGAACGCCGGTCAGCAAGTAATAGGTGATCGTCGCCAGGCTGTAGATGTCCGCCGCCTCTCCCACCAACGCCCCGGAGAGCGCCTCGGGTGCGACGTACTGCAGCGTTCCCACGAAGAACCCCGTTCGAGTCAGCCGCTCGGCCGGATCCTCCTGGGCGTCCCGCGCGATGCCGAAGTCGAGCAGCTTGGCGGTGCGGGTAGAGGCGTCGTAGATGATGTTCTGCGGCTTGAGGTCACGATGAATGATCCCTTCTGCGTGGGCGGCGGCCAGGGCACCGGCCAGCTGCTCGACGATGTGGGCCACGTCCTGGGCCGCCAGGCGACCGCGACGGGCGACGTGCTCCGCCAGTGGCGCCCCTTCCGCCCACTCCAGCGCCAAGTAATAGAGGCCGTCGGTGTCGCCGTAGTCGTAGGTGCGCACCACATGGGGATGCCGAACGCGCGAGCCGTATTCCGCTTCGCGGAGAAAGCGCCTGACCGCAGTGGGGTCGTTCCGGAGCCGCTCCCGCAAGGTCTTGACGGCGCAGCGTCCGTGGACGTCGTGCTCGGCCCGATAGACGGTGGCTGTCCCGCCCTCGCCCACCCGCTCGAGGAGTCGATAGCCGGCGATGCTGCGGCCGGCGAGGTTTTCATGGGCCATGGGGAGTGGCGCCAAACTAACGTGCGCGCTTGAACCCCGGCAAGGGACTGCATAAGGTTGGGAGTGGTGTCTCTTTCCGCCTGGATACTCGTGGTCAGCGTGGTCGGGCTTCCCGGTGGGTCCGGGGATCCGCTGGCCACCCCAGGCGATCCGCCCCACCGCACCTGGCATCTGGCGCTTCGCGCCGCAAGCGTTGCGGATAGCGGCCCGTCTGCGGAGCAGGTCCTGGACCACGCCCTACGCGAGCTGGTACTGGGCGCGCCGGAGCGCGCCCGAAGCTGGCTGCTCCGCTACCCCATGCCTCGGGGTTCCTCGCTCAGTCCCGCGGCCTACCGCGTGTTCGCGGCGGCCGCCTACGCGGACCAGGATTACGCGACCGCTGGCCGCTACTACGCGGGCGCGGCCACCGGCGCGAACGGAGTCCGCCGCGGTGTCCTGGAGGCGCGGGCGGGCGACGCCTTCGAGCGGGCCGGCCTCCGTCGTGCGGCAGCCGCGCATTACCGGGTGGCGATGCGCTACCTACCACGCGTGTCAGGCTGGGTGGCGATCCGTCTGGCCCGCCTGGCGCCTGATACAGCTCGGGCGTTTGATCTGCTCCGCATGGTGCCTGAGGCGGCGAGGCCACTGGCGTTGGAAGCTCGTGCGGACCTGTTGGCGTCGGCAGGCGATCACCGGCGCGCGGTGGCCGAGCTGGTGGCGGCGCGCCGCCATGGTCGGGCTGCCGCAGTGGCCCTGGCCTCGGGCGATACGGCCCAGGCCCGCCGACGGGCCTTCGCGGCGCTGGCCGGGGCTGACACTGCGGAGGCCACGCGGGCGTTGGACTTGCTGGGCGCGCGGGCGCTGGCGCGGACGGCGGCCGAGCGACGAACACTGGCGCAGGCTCTGGAACGCAACGGGCGGTATCCGGAGGCAGCGCGCTGGTACGGCCGTGTGGTCGCGGCCGGCGACGGCAGCGCCGGTGCGCTGCTGGCCTGGGGCACGGCGTTGGAACGATCCGGCGATCGCGCCGCTGCGCTGCGAGTGCTGGCGTTGACGGAGCGGGCCCCCGGCGAGGCGGACCGGGCGACGGCCCGGTACGCGCTGGCGCTGGCGACCCTGCGTCGCGGCCGCACCGCGGCCGGCATCGCCGGCCTCCTCGCCTTCGCGCGCCAGCATCCCCGGCATCAATCGGTCCCGCTCGCTCTGCTGGCCGTCGCGGAGGCACGAGCGCAAGCGGGCGGCCGCCGTGCCGCCGACAGCCTGTACCAGCTTGTGGCGCGTGAGTGGCCCGATACCCCGTCCGCCGCAGAGGCACGCTTCCGCCTGGCCGCTCGGGCGCTGGCGCGGCGGGAGTTCGACTCGGCGCACGCCCTGTACTCGACGGTCGCGGCGGCGGGCGGCCTCAACGCTCTGGCGGCGCGATTCGTCATCGGGCGACTGGCGCTCCGGAGGGGCGACACCGTCGCGGCCCGCGCGCAGTGGACCGCCCTGGCAGCCGACGATCCCCTCGGATACTACGGTTCCCTCGCACGGTCGGCGGCCGGGCTGGGCGCCGCCGCATTCCAGGAGCCCCACCCACTCCCGACCACGCCCGCGATTCGCGAAGCCGGGCTCACGCTCGGCCTGCTCGATGCCGTCGGGTTCGAGGTCGAGGCCGACCGGTTTGTCCAGTATCTGGTGGGGCAGGATGGCTACACCGCCGGGCAGCTGCTGGAGCTGGCCGGCGGGCTCCTCGTGCGCGGCCGCCCCACGGTGGCGGCCTCGCTGGGTTGGCGGGCGGCCTCGAGCCTCTCGCTCCGGGACCCGCGGGTCCTGCGGGTGATCTTCCCGTGGCCCTGGCGGGAGCTGATCGAGGCGGAAGCGGAGGAGTTCGGCGTGGACCCGTACCTCCTGGCAGCCGTGATTCGACAGGAATCGGGGTTCCGGCGCGCGGTCACGTCGCGGGCGGGCGCGCGAGGACTCATGCAGCTGATGCCGGGGACGGCCGCGCTCACCGCGTCGCGGCTCGGCGTGCCGTGGCGGGACCGCCTGCTCGCCACGCCCGACGCCAACCTGCACCTTGGCGCCTCGCACCTCGCCCTGTTGCTCAGGCGGTACCGGGGCAGGGTCGTCACCGCGCTCGCGGCCTACAACGCGGGCGCTCGCCCGGCGGATCGCTGGGCCCGGATGCCGGACGCGAGCGATCCTTTCTGGTTTGTCGAGGGGATCCCCTACCCGGAGACGCGCGGGTACGTGCGCAGCGTGCTGCGCAACCGCGCCGTGTACCAGGCGTTGTATCCGCCGGTCGCCGCGCGGTGAGCGCTGCCTGGCTGCGGCCGCTGATCCACGCCGGCACCGCGCTGATGCTGCTCGCGCTCCTGGTTTCGTGGCAGGCGCTCCGCGGCGTGATGGTGCTGGCCGGGCTGGCGGCGGTGGCGTTCGAGGCCTTACGACTGAGCCGCCCGGCGGTTCGCGACCTGGCCGCCCGCTGGGTGCCGGTGTTTCGTCCCCACGAAGCCGGGCGGCCATCCGGAGCCGGTTGGTTGTTCGTGGGGTACGCGTTGGCCGCGTGGATGCCGGCCCCCGCTCCCGGCGCCGCCCTCCTGGCGGGAGCGCTGGCCGATCCCGCCGCGGCCGTGGTGGGCGGACGGTTGGGCCGGGGCCGGCGGAAGAGCTGGCCGGGGACCGTCGCGGCGCTGGTCGTGGCCGCAGGAGCGCTCTGGTTGTTGGGCATCCCGGCGCGAGCCGCCGCCGCCGCGGGGGTGGCCGCGGCGGCGCTGGAACGCTGGTCCGGCTCCCTCGACGACAACCTGCTGATTCCGCCCGGTGTGGGCTTGGTCGTCTGGTGGCTGTCGTGAGGGCCGGGCAACTTGCTGGCGACGAGGGAGCCGAGCTAAGGTTCCCGGTGATGCTCAGGCGATGGTTTCCCGCTGGTTGGCTGGCGGCCGCCACCCTGACGTTCAGTGCGTGCGGCTCGAGCTCCGGCGGCGGAGCTCGCTCGCCCCGTGGCCCCGCCCCGGACCCGAGCGTCCTGCTGCCGCGACTCGCCGATCCGGCGTTTGTCTATCGAGACCTGGGGTTCTTCGCCAAGGGCGATCCGCTCCCGTTCGTAGCATCGCTGCGGTACCTGGCAGGCCCGACTCCCGACTCAACCCTCGCGGTCTTCGCGCTCTCCCTGGCCAACCGCGCGCTGTCGTTCCGGCGAACCAGCACGGGGGTCGAAGGCCGGTACCGGGTGGAAGTGGTGTTCCGGCGCGGCCCCAGCATCATCCGCCAGCTTTCTTCCGAGCAGGTCGTGCGGGTGGGCAGCATGGGCGAGACCCGCCGTGCCGATGAGAGCGTCGTCTTCCAACATTTCTTCTACCTCCCGCCGGGTGAGCTCGTCGCGACGGTGATCGTGCGCGACCGCAACCGGCTGACGTCCAACCGGGACGAGGGTGAGATCCGGGTTCCCCGCTTCGGCGACGGCCCCCAACTGTCACACCTCATTCCGATTTACCAGGGCACGGCCCGGGCCACCCGGGCCTCTTTGCCCACGATCCTCGTCAATCCGCGGGCCACCTCGCCCCAGGGATCGGACACCCTGGTCTTCTACCTGGAGGGCTACGGCCTCTCCAGCGAGATGCCGGTGGTGGTGCGCGCCGTCCGGAATGACGGGGGCGAAGCCTGGCGCGACACGATTCGTCTCGAAGGGGCCCAGGTGGCCGCCGCCGTGGGGAGGGACACGGTGCGATTCGCCTCGCCGGAACTCGGGGCGGCGATCGTGCGGGTGGGCCCCCACCAGCTCCAGCTCGGCGAGCTGCGCTTCGAGGCCATGGTGCCGGGGCGGCCGGACACGCTGCGCACGGTGGCGCTGGTGACGTTTTCCGAGCAGTGGGCCGTCACCAACCTCGACGATGTGCTGTCGCTGCTCCGCTACTTCGGCCGCGAGCAGGAGATCCAGCAGCTCCGTGCCGCGCCGCCGGCCGAGCGGTCGCAGCTGTGGCGTGCCTTCTGGCACCGCACGGACCCGGATACCACGACGCCGGACAACGAGGCGTTGACCGCGTACTTCCGGCGAATCGAGATCGCCAACATCCGGTTCCGGGAAGAATCGGAGCCCGGATGGCTGACCGACCGCGGGGAGGTGTACATCACGCTCGGCGAGCCCGACATGGTCGAGCGCTCGGACGATCTGCGCAGCAACCGCACCGTGATCCGCTGGACCTACCTGTTCGCCGGCGAGACGGTCCTGCTGTACTTCGTGAACGACCTGTCGATCAGCCGCTTCCGGCTGACGTTCTCGTCGCGGGTCGAGTACCAGCGCATGCTGAGCCGGGTGCGCCAGCGTGAAGGCGAGGGTCGCCCGCCGAGTTGAGCAGCGGCCAACTCTTCCTGATCGACGGCTATGCGCTGATCTACCGCGCCTTCTTCGCGATGATCGGGCGGCCGCTCACGACCAGCCGGGGCGAGAACACCTCGGCGGTATACGGCGTGGCGCAGTTCCTGCTGCGGCTGTTCGAGCGCTACCGGCCGGGCTACGTGGGGTGGGTGCACGACGCCGGAACCTCCTTCCGTCACCAGACCTTCCCCGCCTACAAGGCCACCCGCGAGAAGCTCGACGCAGAGTTGCAGCAGGACTTCCAGCGGTCGGTGGAGCGGGTCGAGCAGTTGCTGGCGGCGTGGCACGTCCCGGTCCTCGCCCAGGAGGGGTACGAGGCGGACGACGTCATCGCCACCTTGGCCGGTGAAGCGGCCCGCCGTGGTGTGCCGGCGGTGATCGTGTCGGGGGACAAAGATCTCTACCAGCTCGTAGGCGACGGGATCTCGCTGCTCAACCCGGGCCGCGGGGGTCGTGCCGCGGTCGAGGAGCAGTGGGTGGATTCCTCCAACGCCGCCGAACGGCTGGGAGTGCCCCCCGAGCGGGTGGTGGACTATCTGGCGCTGGTGGGCGACGCCTCGGACAACGTCCCGGGGGTCAAGGGCATCGGGGAAAAAACCGCGCGGCAATTGATCGAGCAGTACGGCGACCTCGAAGCAATTCTGGCTCACGCCCCCGAGGTGCCCGGGAAGCGCGCCCGCGAGGCGCTGTTGGCCGAGGCGGACCAGGCGCGTCTCAGCCGCACGTTGGTGACGGTACGGCGCGACGTTCCCGTGACGCTCGACCTCGAGTCGCTTCGCGTGACGCCCCCGGACGCGGCCCGGTTGCGGCGGTTGCTCACGGAGCTCGAATTCCACGAGCTGCTGCACCGGCTGGACCTGGCAGGCGACGCCGCGCTGGAGGCGGCGTACCGTTTGGTGACGGACCCGGCCGAGCTTCCGGGCCTCGTGGCCGCACTGCGTGCCGCCGAGGCGGTGGCGATCCGGACGCTGTTTCGGGGGCCGGATCCCCTGTCGGGCGAACTCGTGGGGCTGGCCTTGGCCGGCCGCGAAGGCGAAGCGTGGTACCTCCCGCTCGCACACGGGGCCGCGGCGGATCTGGTGTCCTCTCAGCCCACGCGCGATCTGCCGCCGATCTCGGATCCGGCGATGGCGCCGGTGCGGGAGCTCCTCGCCGACCCGGGGGTCCCCAAGGTGGGCCACCAGGTCAAGAGTGACTGGCTCGCGCTGCGCCGGGAGGGCGTGGAGCTGGCGGGCGTCGCGTTCGATGCGATGCTCGCCAGCTTCGTGCTGGATCCGGGGCGCCGCTCGCACCGGCTGGAGGCGCTCGCCGCCGAGCACCTGCAGCTCAAGCTGCGAGACGCAGGGGGCCCGGCGGCTCGGGGAAAACGCGAGGTGCCGCCGTGGGAGCTGGCGCCGGCCGACGCGGCGCGTGAGTGCGGCGCCGCGGTGGACGTCATCCTGCGGCTCCGCCGGCAGTTTCGGCCCCAGCTGGGCCAACTCGCCCTGGAGCGGCTGCTCCAGGAGATCGAGCTGCCGTTGGTTCCGGTGCTGGTGGATCTGGAATGGCGGGGGATCGCGGTGGACACGGAGCAGCTCCGCGAGCTTTCGCGCGAGTTCGACCAGGAGCTGGCCCGCCTCGAGCGCGCCATCTACGCCGAGGCCGGAACCGATTTCAACATCAACAGCACGCCGCAACTCCGGCACGTGCTGTTCGAGAAGCTCCAGCTGCCCGAACTCAAGAAAACCAAGACCGGGGCCTCGACCGACGCCGACGTGCTGGAGCAGCTGGCCGCCATGGGCTTCACGGTGCCGGCGCTGTTGCTCGAGTACCGCGAAGTGAGCAAGCTCAAATCCACCTACGTGGACGTCCTGCCCGGCAGGGTGAACCCGGCCACGGGCCGGATCCACACCAGCTTCGATCAGGCCGGCGCCGCCACGGGTCGCCTGTCGTCGTCCGAGCCCAACCTGCAGAGCATCCCGGTTCGGACCCGCCGCGGCGAGCTGATCCGTCGTTGCTTCGTGGCAGCCCCGGGGTTTCGCCTGGTGGTGGCCGACTATTCTCAGATCGAGCTCCGTCTGCTGGCGCACCTCTCCGAGGATCCCGCCTTCATTGAGGCTTTTCGGCGGGGCGGCGATATTCACCGCGAGACGGCCGCGATCATCTTTGGCGTGACGGTGGACGGAGTCACGCCGGAGATGCGCGCCCGGGCCAAGACCATCAACTTTGCCACCATTTACGGACAGGGCCCGTTCGCGCTCAGCCGGCAGCTGGGGATCTCGCAGGACGAGGCCAAGCAGTTCATCCGGCTGTATTTCGAGCGGTTCGCGGGAGTGCGCCGCTATCTGGACCAGACCGTCGAGCGGGCGCGACGCGCCGGATTCGTGGAGACCCTGTTCGGCCGGAGGCGGTACATCCCCGAGCTCAAGGATCCCAACTTCAACGTGCGGGCCTTCGGCGAGCGTACTGCGATGAACTCGCCGCTCCAGGGATCGGCGGCCGACCTGATCAAGATCGCGATGATCCGCCTGCATCGGGCCCTGGCAGCGGGCGGGTCCGGGGCCGCCATGCTCCTGCAGGTACACGACGAGCTGGTGTTGGAGGCGCCCGAGTCGGCGGTGGACGCCGTGGTGCCGGTGGTACGGCGCGAGATGGAAGGCGCAGCGGCGCTCAGCGTCCCGCTGGTGGTGGAGATCGGCGTGGGGGCGAACTGGCTGGATGCTAAGCGATAGCGCCGCCCCGCCGGCCCCTGAACGCGGCCTCGCATTGGTGGATGTCCTCGTGCTCCTCGTAGCCCTGGCCCTGCTTCTGGCGGTCGCGGTCCCCGAGCTCTCGGCCGCCCGGCGGCGATCAGTGCAGTCCGGGTTGCGGTCCGACCTTCGGCGACTGGCCGCCGCCCAGGAGTCGTACTTCTACGATCACCGCGTCTACGCCGCCGACCCGGCGGACCTCCAGGTCGCCGGATTCCGACTCAGCCCGGGGGTGCGGATCGCGGTGAATGAGGCGACCCAGACCGGCTGGTCGGCCACGGCCTCTCACGACGAGACCCATGCCCGCTGCTTTGTGTTTGTCCGCGGCGCCGCTCCCCTGGGGAGCGCCGGCAGGCCCGGGGAGATTCGCTGTAGCTGACGCGAGGTGGCGCCTGTTCGCCCGTCGCCAGGACGGCCTGCTCCACGCCCTGGAGGGCGGGTTGTGGTTGCACCCCTTCGTGCTGCGCGGCGAGCCCATGGCGCATCTGGTGTCCTCAGATCGGGAATTGCTGCTCAGGGCCGGCCGCCGCCTGGGGCTCGATCCCGCGTGGTTGCAGCACAAGCCGCTCAAGCACCCGCGCCGGGGCGCGCGAGTGGAGGCCTGGCACTGGGACCTCCGCGGGCGCTACCTGGCGCTGGCCGTGGAGCTGGCCGTCCCCGCGGCGGAGTCGCCCGGCTCCTCCTGACGCGACCGGCCGGCGCCGGCGCGCGGCACGTCTTCCGGGTGAACCCCGGGCCACCAGTTCCAGCGCCCCGCGATGTGCATGATGGCGGGCGCCAGGACCATGCGAATCAGCGTGGCGTCCAGGAACACGGCCACGGCCAGCCCGAAGCCGATCAGCTGGACCACCAGCATGCGGGCGAAGCTGAAGGTGCCGAACACGATGATCATGATCGCTGCGGCGCTGGTAATGGTGGACGCGGTGGCGCTGAGGCCTTCCATGGTCGCCTGATCGTTCCGGCCGGTGCGATCGAACGCCTCCTTGATGCGCGACAGCAGGAACACGCCGTAATCCATGCTCAGGCCGAACACGACGGCGAACACCAGCACCGGCACCACGACGTAGATCGCTTCCGTGGGCCCGCGCAACCCAAAGAGGTGCCCCCCCACGCCGTGCTGGAATACCAGCACGATCAACCCGAACGCGCCGGCCACCGACAGGCAGTTCATGGCCACGGCTTTGAGGGGGACCAGGACCGACCGGTAGGCCAGCGCCAGCATGATCGCGGTGGTGACCACGATCAACCCGATGAGCAGCGGGAACCGTCCGAGCAGGTCGTCCTGCAGGTCCACGCCGGAAGCGACGAAGCCGCCCACGGACACCTGAACCGAATCGAGCCCCCGGACGCCGCCGTTGGCCACCGCCCGGATCCAGCGCACCACGTCCATCGCGTCGGTGAGCGACGTGGTGTCGGTCAGCACCACGTCCATGAGCGTGGTGCGGTTGTCCTCGGAGAGATAGGCCGAGAGGAAGTCGCCGTACCGGGCGCGAGCGCGGGCGGGGTCGCTGTACAGGAACGCGTATTGTAGCGACGACGTGCCGGGTTCCAGGTCGACCACGCTGCGGACGCGGGCCACCCGGGGGTCGGTCTGGATGGTGTCGGACAGGCGGGCGAGTCCGCGCACGAAGCGGGAGCCCACGATGCGACTGCCGGACGGCGCCTGGAGCACCACGCGAATCGGCTCGATCACGCCGCGAGAGCCGATCGCCTCCAGGGCGCGGGCCCCCTGTTCCGCGTCCGTGCCGGAGGGGAACCAGCCCGTGCTCGGGAGACCGATGCGGAGCTTGGCGAGCGGCCAGGTGATGGCGGCCGCGATCACGCCCCCGATGGCCAACGCCCGGAGCGGGTGAAAGCCGAGCCACCGTGCCCAGGGCTCCCAGAAGAGCGGGTGGTGGTACCAGGCAAGGAGGTGGGCCAGCCAGCGGGGCCCGTCGATAGCCCGGCCCAGGACGGCCAGCCCGGCTGGGAGCAAGGTCACGGACAGCAGAACCGCCACCGCGACCACCAGCAGCCCACCTAAGGCGATGGATCGAGTTTCCGGGACCGGGATGATGAGTAACGCGGCGAAGCCGACGACCACGGTGAGGCCGCTGGTGACCACCGCCCGCCCCGCCGTGGCAATAGTGCGGGTGGCGGCGTCTCGCGCGCCGAGCCCCCGGTTCAACTCCTCGCGGAACCGCGTGACCATGAGCAGGGAGTAGTCGATCCCCACGCCCAAGCCGATCATCGACACGATGTTCAGCACGAAGACCGACATGGGATGGAACGCGGCCGCCAGGTAGACCAGGGCGAATGAGCACGTAATGGCGATCACGCCGACCACCAGGGGCAGCAGCGCGGCGACCAGCGCCCCAAACGCGAGGATCAACACCACGGCGGCCAGCGGCACCGAACGTTGTTCGCCCCGGCGGGTATCGGCCAGACTCACGGTGCGGACGTCGTAGTCGAGCGCGGGCGCGCCGGTCACGTGGATCTCGAAATCCCGCGCCTGCCGCAACCGGGCGACGGCCGACTCGACCGCCTGCCGCACCACCGGGGCATGCGAGGTGGCGGTCTTCGACGCCTCGGCGCCGAGCGAGGCGATGAAGAACGTGGTGCGCCGGTCCCGGCTGACCAGGGAGGCGTCGCGCGCGTCGTGATAGGAGACCACCCGCGCGATGATCGGTTCGCGCCGCAGTGAGGCGGTGAGCGAATCGAGCAGCGCGGCGAACGGCGCGCTGTCGATCGGCATGGGTCCCTGGATGGTGATGGCGAAGAAATTCGCGATGGGCTGGGGGAACTCCTCCCGAACCAGCCGGTAAGCGCGTTCGGATTCGGTCTTGACCCCGCCGACCTCGACGGAAAGCACATCGGCGACCCGGGCGGCCCGCGGAACGGCCAGCACGGCCAGTGTGACCCAACCGGCGATGACAAGGTGGCGGAATCGGACGATGGTGCGCGCGGCCAGGGCGGTCATGGGCGCTGAATGATAGGAAATGGCCCCGCGGGGCGGCAGAGGCGGGACGCCCGCTCCTCCGTCTCCCCGTGGCAGACGAGCGCTTCCGTCCGCATATTGCGGCCATGCGGCGGGTGATCTTCCTCTTTCTCTTGTTGCTGGTATCGGCAGGTGCGTTCTGGCTGGGTCGCTCCGTGGCGTCCCGGAACCCGCGAGGGCGCCTGCCCGGGTTCGCCGCCCAGGAGACCACCACCACCGCGGCGGCCGTGGCCGTGCTCAGGGATTCGCTCCGGGCGGCGCGGACGCGACTTCTGGATGCCATTGCCGCGCGTGACACCTACCTGCCCGCCATGCTGGCCGCGGGCGACTCGCTCATTCGGCGCTGGCCGGAGCGCGTCGCCCGGCCCATCCGGGTCTACCTGCCGGAGCCGGCGATCTCGGGGTACAGCGTGGCCATGGGACAGGCCGTTGAGAACGCCTTTGCCCGGTGGGAACGGGTCGGGGGCATTCCGGTTTCCTTCGCCATGGTGCGGGACTCGGCGGGCGTGGACGTCCGGGTGCGCTGGGTCGAGGCCTTTGAGTTCGAGCGCGCCGGCCAGGCGGACATCGTGTGGGACCGGCGGGGGTGGGTGGTGCGCGGGACGCTCACGCTGGCCACGCACACGTTCCGGGGCCATCGGTTGAGCGCCGACGCGGTGCAGACGGTGGCGCTGCACGAAATCGGGCACCTGCTGGGGCTCGGGCACTCGGATGATCCGCGCGATGTGATGTACGCCTCCACCGAGGTGCACGATCTCACGCTGCGGGATCGTCAAACGGCGCAGCTGTTGTACGCCCTGCCTCCAGGGTCGCTGCGGCTTCCGTAATGGCCCGCCAGGCCCTCAACGCCGTCGGATCGCGCGCCGCTCCTCCACTTCCCCGCTCCGGTCAAGTGCGCGGGCTACGAGATACGCGTACTCCGCGTAGCGTTGCAGACCCCTAAACGGAAAATCCAGTCTCCACTCGTCACCCGCTTGATGATAGTGGTCCCAACTCCGCCGGAGCGCCACGGAGCTGTCACTGGTCAACCCCTCATACGGTCCGGGGCCTGGGATGATGAAAATGGCGGGTACGCCAGAGCGGGCGAACGGATAGTAGTCCGAATTCGGCGTGGCCGGAGAGGTGGTGGCGCTCCAGCCGCGGGCCAGCGCCACGTCCATCGCCACGGTGCCGAGCGGTGAGCGGTCGCCTCCGGCGATCCGCCAGCTGGTTGGCGGCGCGGGCGGGGCTCCCGCGTCGAGGTTGATCACGCCCGCGGTGCGCGCCAGCGGCCACAGCGGCCGGGCGGCGTAGTAGTCTGACCCGAGCAGCCCGTGCTCCTCGGCGGTGGGAAAGAGGAAGATCACCGAGTGGCGCATCGGCTCGCCGGGTCCTCTGGCCATGGCCTGGGCGATCGCCAGCAACATGCCCACGCCGGCGGCGTTATCCGAAAAGCCGTTGTAGATCGAATCCCCCCGCTGGTCGGGCGCGCCGACACCCAGGTGGTCGTAGTGGGCCGTGAACATGATGGCCGTATCCCGAGCGCCCGTCGCGGCGCCAGACAACAGGCACGCGACGTTCCTGGCCGAGACCCGCCGATGCGAGAGGTGCAACTGGACGGCCAGCTCGGCACCGGCGGGTCCCGGGATGGCAAGTGCCATGTCGCGCGCGATGCGCGGGGCACCGAGAATCCAGGGCAGTGTGGGCAGCAGCGAGGTGGCGATACCCGGCTCCGCCATCGCCATCCGCGAACCGCCGCGGCTGGTACGGTAGAGATCGAAGATCGCCGAGTCGGTCACGATCTGCACTAACCCGACGGCCCCGCGCCGCGCCAGTGAATCCAGGAGCGCCCGGTCGCGAAGCGACGCCGCCGTCAGCACCACCGCGCCCCGTACGTCGGGCAAGCCGGCCAGGGCGACGGGGCTTCCGCCGTAGACCGCCGGGCCCGCGAAGCTCGCCAGCCCCCGCTCGCCTCCGAAATCCGGCAGGAAGTCGCGAGGATAGACGTAGCGGCGCGTGGCGTCTTGGGCCTGGACCAGGAGGCTGGCGCTGTCCACGACGGCCTCCGCCAGCGGCACTTCTTGCGCGAAGTCGCTGCCCACTGGCCGGAGTCCCAGGCCGCGGCACTGGGCGGTGATGTACGCCGCGGCCAGGTCCGCGCCCGGCGATCCCGTGCCCCGGCCTTCCAGGAGGTCGCTGGCCAGGAAGAAGGTGTGCGCCCGGATGGCCAGCGTGTCGATGATGGGCTCTCGGCGCGGGGATAGCGGCGGCGCGGTCCGGGGCCCGGGCCCGACACCAACGCACCCGGTGAGCAACCAGGCGAACGCGAGCGCCGCGGGGCACACCGTGCCTTTCACGGCCGTGGCTCGGGAGATACAATGGTTCTCATGATCTGGCCTCTGGTGGCGCTGGGGTTACAAGCCGCCGCGACGCTCCCAGTCATCGAACGCGCCGTTCGGGACGGTATTGCCCGCGGCGTGTTTCCGGGCGCCGTCGTCGTCATCGGTCGCCGCGACACGGTGCTGCTGGCCCAGGGCTACGGGCATCTGACCTGGTCCGCCAACAGCGCCGTACCGCGCCCGGACAGCACCTTGTACGATCTCGCCTCGCTCACCAAAGTGGTAGCGACCACGCCGGCCGTTATGCTGCTGGTGGAGGCGGGCCGACTGCGGCTCGATGGTCCGGTGCGCGAGTATCTGGCCGACTTCCAGGGCCCCGGCAAGGATCGCGTGACCGTGCGTCAGCTCCTGGCTCACACCTCGGGTCTCCCGGCCTATCGCCGGTTCTACGAGCAGGCGAAAGATGCCGTCACGCTGCGCCGGTTGGTCACGGAGGAGCCGCTTCGCCGGACGCCGGGTAGTCGCGTCGAGTATAGCGACCTCAACGGCATGCTGCTGGGCTGGATCGTGGAAGCCGTCTCGGGAGAGCCACTCGATCGATTCGTGCGCGAGCGCGTCTTTGCGCCGGCCGGAATGCTCGAAACCCGTTTCCAGCCGCCGCGAGCGGTCTGGCGCCGGACCGCGCCGGTGGGCGTCTGGCGGGGAACGCCGGTGGCGGGTCGAGTCCACGATCAGCACGCCGATCGGCTGGGCGGCGTGTCGGGTCACGCCGGGCTCTTCAGCACCGGAACCGACCTGGCGCGCTACGCACAGATCCTCCTTCGTGGTGGGCGAACCGCCTCCTGCTCCCGGCTGTTTCGCGAAGCCACGGTCGCGGAGTTCACTCGCGCCGCGGCCAAGGGCCGCTCACTCGGCTGGGAAATGCGGGACACGACCACCGCCGACAACGCCGGCACTCGGTTATCCGCGGCGGCCTACGGACACACCGGATTTACCGGAACGTCGCTCTGGATCGATCCCGAGCAGGACCTCTTCGTGATCGTGCTCACGAACCGCGTCTACGCTCCCCGCGCCCGCCGGTCGATCACCCAGCTCAAGGCGATTCGCGGGCGCGTGGCGGATGCCGCAGTGGATCTTCTCGACGGCCTCATGCCCGCTGCGCGCGCCCGAGTGGGTGCCGGCCCACGCTGCTGACGGTGGAGCGACCGCCCGCTCCCATCCTCATCTACGATGCCAACTGCGGATTCTGCCGCCGCTGGGTCGCCCGACTCAAGCGGTGGGACCGGCAGGATCGGATTCGGCTGCTCCCGCTCCAGGATCCCACAGCGCCGGCGCTGGCCCGCCGGCCTCGGGAGGAGCTGGAGCGCGCGGCGCACCTGGTGCGGCCGGACGGTGCGGTCTTCGCCGGTGCACCGGCAGCGCGGGAGGTGTTCGCGTACCTGCCCGCCGGTTGGCTGCCACGGGCGCTGTTGGCGCTGCCCGGCGTCCTGCGCCTGGCGGAGCGTGCCTACCGGTGGGTGGCGCGCACCTGGGGTCCGGTGAAGCCGTGACGAACCGGGGCCGGGGCCGCGGCTTCAGGCGTTGGCGCCACGGGGCCGATCATGGTACGTTCCGGTGGGCGCTGAGTGCTGACTGCTGAGTGGTGACTGCTGATCGCTCATTGCCGACGCCATGACCACGGTCGAAGAGATTCGCAAATCGCTCCGCCAGGTCAAAGATCCCGAGATCAACCTGAGCGTGATTGACCTCGGGCTGATCTACGACGTGGAGATCAGCGACGCCGGCGAAGTGGACGTCAAGATGACGCTCACGTCGCCGGGATGTCCCTCCGGGCCGGAGATGCTGGCCGACGTGGACCGAGTAGTGCGCGCTCTGGACGGCGTCACGGACGTCAACGTCGAGTTGGTGTGGGAGCCCTACTGGACGCCGGAGCGCATTGACCCGAAGGTCCGCGCCTTCCTCGGCTACTGAGTGCCGGCGCCGGCCGCGGCCGCGAGCATCGCCGCCGGTCCCAGCGCAGCAATCTGCCACCGCCTGAGTTCTTCGATTGCCTCGAGCGCCGCCACCGTTGCCGGCGCCATGCGGGCGACGGCCTGGAGCGCGCCGTTGGGGCAGAGCACCCCAGGCTCCAATCCCAACTCCTGCGCCCGCTGATTCCGGAGCGCCTTGAGGCGCTCGAGCCGAGCCTCCGCGGCGGGGTCGGGGCGCGGGCGCGTGCCCCGCGTGGGGACCGGCAGGTTGTCCATCGGGTCGGCCAACCCCATCTCGAGGGCCGCCAGGAGTTGCGCTCCGTAGCGTCGGGCCACGGACGCCGCCAGTCCCCGCACGGCCAGCAGTTCGCGCTGGTTGCGGGGAACCGCTCGAGCGATGGCCAGGAGCGATTCGTTCTGGATCACGCGGAACGGAGGGCGATCCAACGCCCGTGCCGTCTGCTCCCGCCACCCATGCAGGGCACGCAGCACGGCCTGCGCGCGGCGCGGCAGGATCTTGGCGCCTTTGAGCCGAAGCCAGCCCTCCTCCGTTGGGGGAGCGGTCCAGCGTACGTCTTCCAGGTGTCGGAACTCCTCTTGCGCCCACGCCGTCCGCCCCGCGGCGTCGAGCCGATCGGCCAGCAGATCGCGGAGCTTGGGGAGGTACATCGTGTCCGCGGCGGCGTAGGTGATCATCTCCGGCGTGAGCGGGCGCACCGACCAATCCGCGCGCTGGAGCTTCTTGTCGAGGCTAACGCCGAAGTACTGCTCCAACAGGGCGGCCAACCCCACGGCCGGCTCGCCCAGCAGTTGCGCCGCCACCCGAGTGTCGAACACCCGCCGGGCGCGGAAGCCGTAGTCGCGGTCCAGAATACGGAGATCGTAGTCCGCGTCATGGATGACGACCTCCACCCGGTCGCTCGCGAGCAAAGTCCCCAGGGGTGAGAGGTCAGGCACCGCAAGGGGATCGACCAGGGCGGTCTCGTGGTCCGAGCTTACCTGGACCAGGTACACGCGGTCGGCGTACCGATGGAACGAGGCCGCCTCGGTGTCCAGCGCGATCCGGGGCGCCCGCGCCAAGCGGATGGTAAGCTCACGAAGCGCGGCCGGATCCGTCACCAGCTGAGGTTGCACGTTCCAAACATGGCCCCGACCGCGCTGCGGTTGAAGGGGCTGGCTCTCCGGGCTACATTGGCGTGCCTTTCGGTCCTGAGCATCTCGTCCCACCGCAGGAGTCGGCCATGACCACCATTCGCTATCTGTCCGTTGTACTGATTGCCCTCGGTTTCGCTCCCGGCAGCTCCGTGGCCCAGCAGGCGCCTCTCACGGCGGACCTGTTGCGAGGCCTCCGATTCCGCGAGATCGGCCCCGCCGTGACCGGTGGCCGAATTCACGACGTCGAGGCCCTGCCGAACGATCCGTCCACGATCTACGTGGCCACGGCGTCTGGGGGTCTCTGGAAGACCATTAACAACGGCACCACCTGGACGCCCATCTTCGACGACCAGCCGGTGAGCACGTTCGGCGACGTGGCGATCGCCCCGTCCAATCCGAACATCGTCTGGGCGGGAACGGGCGAGCAGAATAACCGCCAGAGCACTTCGTGGGGGAACGGCGTGTACCGCTCCACTGACGCCGGCAAGACCTGGACGCACCTTGGCTTGGTGGAAACGCGGCACATCGGCAAGGTCATCGTGCACCCCACCAACCCCGACGTGGCGTACGTGGCGGCGCTGGGCAACCTCTGGAAGCCGAATCCCGAGCGGGGGGTGTTCAAGACCACAGATGGCGGCCGCACCTGGGCCAAGGTGCTGTACGTGGACACGCTCACGGGGACGGTGGACCTGGTGATGGACCCCGCGGACCCCAACACGTTGTACGCCGCCACCTACCAGCGGCTGCGGCGGGCCTGGGGATTCAACGGCGGAGGACCGGGAAGCGGCATTCACAAGAGCACCGACGGCGGTCAGACGTGGCGGCGGCTGAGCAGCGGCCTGCCCGCCGGTGACCTCGGTCGCATCGGGCTGGCCATTGCGGCGTCCAATCCGCGGGTGCTCAACGCGACCGTCGAGCACCGGGAGCAAGGAGGAACGTACCGCAGCACCGACGGCGGCGAGACCTGGCGGCGGGTCAACAACCTCAACCCGCGGCCCATGTACTACAGCGAGATCTTCATTGATCCGCGGGACGAGAATCGGGTCTACATGCTAGGAACCCAGTCTTATGTGAGCGAGGACGGCGGGGCCACCTTCCGCCAGCTGCCCACGGCGCCTACCTACGACGTGGGCGTGCATGCCGACCATCATGCCCTGTGGATCGACCCCAACAACACCGAGCACTTCCTGCTGGGCGGGGATGGTGGGTTGTACGAGACCTGGGACCGCGGCGCTACATACGATAAGATCGCCAACCTCCCGATCGCGCAATTCTACGATATCGGGCTCGACATGCGGGACCCGTACTACGTGTACGGCGGGCTCCAGGACAATCACTCCTGGTTGGGGCCCACGGCGACCCGACACTGGGAGGGCATCTTCAACGACGATTGGCGCCAGATCGGGTTCGGCGACGGCATGTATCACCAGCCTGATCCCACCAGCCATCGCTACGTGTACAGCAACTCGAACGATGGCAACTTCACGCGGGTGGACGCCGAGACCGGAGACATTCTCGATATCACACCCGCGCCGCTGCCGGGAGAACCGGCATACCGCTGGGAATGGAACTCCCCCACGCTGGTGTCGCGTCACGACCCCAACGTGGTGTACGCCGGTGGGAACCGGCTGTTCATCTCGCGAGATCGGGGGGTGAGCTGGGAGCGTACCGAGGATCTCTCGCGCCGGATCGACCGGGACACCCTTCGGCTCATGGGGGTCAGGGGCGCCGACATCACGCTCTCGCGGCACGATGGCGAATCATCGTTCAGTGCCATCAGCACCATCGCCGAATCGCCGCTCGACCGTGCCGTCCTCTGGGTGGGCACCGACGATGGGAACGTGCAGGTGTCGCGGGATGCCGGGAAGACGTGGGCCGAAGTGTCGCGCAACATTCGCGGCGCGCCCGACGGGGCGTTCGTAAGCCGGGTGGTTGCCTCACGCGGCGCGCCTGGAGCGGCCTACGTCACGTTTGACGCGCATCGGGACGGGGACTTCGCGCCCTATGTGTTCCGCACCGAAGACTTCGGCCGCAGCTGGACCCCCCGCATGGGCGGGCTGCCTTCGGGATCGGTGAACGTGATCGCGGAGCACAAGGGCAATCCGCGCCTGCTGTTCCTGGGCACGGAGCACGCGCTGTACGCTTCGAACGATGCCGGAGCGTCGTGGGTGCGGTTCATGCCCACCCTCCCGACCACCCTGTACGATGACATCGAAATCCACCCGCGCGACGACGATCTGGTGCTCGGCACGCACGGGCGGAGCATCTGGATCTTAGACCACGTCACGCCGCTGGCCGAGTGGTCGGCCACCGTGGCGGCGGCGCCGGCGCATCTCTTCTCGATTCGCCCCGCGGTCATCTTTCAGTACTGGAAAGACACATCGTACCGCGCACAGGGTGCGTACGCCGGGGAGAACCCGCCGTTCGGCGCGATTCTGGACTACTACCTCTCTAAGGCCGCGCAGCGTGCCACCATCACGGTGGCCGATGCGTCAGGACGTCCGGTGCGACGTCTGGAGGTGGCCCGGTCGCCGGGCGTGATTCACCGGGTGACGTGGGATCTCCGCCACGAGCCGCCGCCGTCGCTGGGCGGCGGCGGCACCGAGCAGGCGAGCCAGGCCCTCCCGCGCCTGGCGCAGCCGGTGGGCCCGCGGGGGCCGTACGTCTCGCCCGGGACCTATACCGTAACACTGGAAGCGGACGGGGCGCGGTCCAGCCAGCAGGTGGTCGTCAAGGGTGATCCGATGATGCCCATCACTGACGCGCAGTATCGCGAGCGCGAGGCCTTCCTGGTAAGCGTGCTCGAGCTTCAGCGGCGGGTCGTCGAGTTGGCCGAGCGGGCCGGGGTGCGAGGCGGGGGCGGGTTCGGCCCGCAGCCGGCTCCCGCCCCGGGGGATACGCTGGCTGCGCTCCGGAATCGGATTGGCGGCGTCTGGAGGGGTCTCAACGCCCTGGGGTCCGAGATGAACGGGAGCGGCGTGCGACCCGGAAGCCTCTATCCGCCGACCGAAACGCAAAAGCGCCGCAAGGCCGAGCTGGAAGAGGAGTTGAGCGCCGTTACCGCGGCGTGGGAGCGGGCATCGCGCCGATAGTGACTGAGATGCATCGGGGGCGCACCTCGGCGCCTCCCCAGGCAGAAACAGCCTGGCCGCGCCCGCGCGGCCGCGGCCAGGACCATCAGTGGACTCATGGGCGAGTGAGGTTACTCGCTACGCCCACCGATCACGGGCAGCCCGGTAGCGAAACCGGGCACACTTCCCAGGCCGGTGCGGCACCGGTGCCCGCTCCGGGTGCGCCACCCGCGCCACCGGGACCGCCGAAGGTGTAGATGTCGAGACCCAGCAACTCCAAATCGTTTCGCGGAATTGGGAAGTGGATGGGCGTATCCTTGACCAGGAAGTCCCACCCGCGCGCGTCATAGTAAGCGGGCCCGCCTTCCAGCCCCAGCGTCTCGATTCGTTTTTCATACCGGAGCGCGTCCCACAAGCTCCCGCAGGCGCCACTCAGCTTGCGCGGCGTGCAGTTGGGCGCCGTGCCGGGGACGCCGTTCATGTCAACGGCCGGGAGCTGTCCGTTGGTGACGCGGTACTTGTTGATGAGCGGCACCGCCTCCGCCGCCCGGTTGAGCCGGATCAACCCTTCGGCCTTGAGCAGATCCATCTCCGCTACGTTTACGAGAGGTATGGGACCGCTCTGCCACTCCGTGCCGCCCCCATAGCGGTGGAAGAAGTAGAAGGAACGCTGGCCGAGTCCACGGTCGATACTGAACACGGTGCTGTTGTGGTACCCCATGTAGAGCCCGCAGCTGGCGGCCGCCGGAGCCCGCTGGCAGGTCGCCGGGCGGGTGGCCAACCCATCGATCCGGCGATCCTGCACGTTGGTCATCCGGAACGGGTTCCGGCTGGCCCACGGCTGGGCGTACCAGTTAATGAACCCTGACCCCTGGTCGGCCGGGCCCACCAGCCGGTAATCCACCCGCATGAAGTCGCCGGGCGTGGTGGTGCGCTGGCGCGCCGCGCGGTTCTTGTAGCTGCTCTCCACGATGTCCACCACACCCGTCACGGCGAAGTCGCTGGTAATCCCCTGGTCAATGTGCCCGATCACGGCATTCCAATCGACGGCCTGCCGCTCCGCCGGTGTCCGCGCCACGTACACCATGAGCCGCGCCATGTAGGTATGGATGATCCGGGCCAGGTCCAGGTTGGTCCGAGCGTATCCCAGGAACCATTCGGTGGGCACCGACGCGGGGTAGGTGAACGTCTTGGAGTTGGCGAGTTGGAGCGCCGCGTTCAGCTCCGCCAGCGCGGTATCCATCACCTCGCGGTACGGCCGGATGAGCGCAATGACCTGTTCCTTGGTGAGTGTGTTGGGATCAACGGTCTCACTGTAGATGTACCCCTGGTCGAACATCAGGGCCACGTAGCCGTGATTCAAGCCCTGCACGAACTTGGCGAACGCCAAAGCCTCGGTGGTCACGTCTTTACCGCTGGCGTCGAGCAACGGCAGGTTGCGCTTCGTGTTCGCCAGAAGCGCGGTATTGACCGCGGCGATGTTGTTGTAATAGTCCGGCCAGGTGACATGATGGGGCGGGGCGTTGGCCACCGGCACACCGTTGTCGATGGCCTCCCGCGGCTCCCGCGACAGCGCCTGTGAGCCGAAGTCCAAGAACCCGGTACTGAATTCATCAGCCATGACGCTCATAGTCACGGCCGGCGAGGTGGCGCCCGATCGGTTGAACCACTGGAGCAGGCCGTTCGAGATCAGCGCGAGCACGTCTTGCGAACTGGCGATGACCGTCTCGCGGTTGGGATTGTTGGGGTTGGTCACCTCGAGGTCGTCACACGCTGCAGTGACGACCAGCAGGGAGACCAACAGCAGTTTGGCGGTTTTCATGGTCTGTATTTCTCCGGTCGTCTAGAACTCGACTTCGAGGCTGAACGTGATGGTCCGATAGGTCGGGAAGTCAAAGCTGTCTACCCGCTCCAGGATGCCGCCGGCTCCGCCGGCGATCTCAGCGTCGTAACCGCTGTAGTTGGTCCATTCGAACAGATTCCGGCCGATGACCGCCAGCAACACCCGCTCCATGCCGAGCCGCCGGAGCGCCGGCAGCTGCCGGGGCGTGAGCCCGAAGCGCACCGACACTTCCCGCAGCTTGGTGTAGGTCGCGTCCTCGACGAACCACTCGGAGGCGATGTTGCCGTTGTAGAGCGAGCCGGTGTAGTAGGTGCTCGGTTTCTTCAGCTCGTCCGGCTTGCCGTCCTGGTCTACCTCGCGGTTGCGCGCATACTGGTACATACGCTGCTTGGTGGCGTTGTAGACGTTGCCGCCGATCTGCCCGCCCACCAGGGCATAGACGTTGAGCTGGCCCACGCGCAGTTGGCTGGAGATCCCCCAGTTCATGTCGGGGTTGGCGTCGCCGATCAACACCCGAGCGGGCTGGAGCGTGACGCTGTCAAGCACTCGGCTCGGCAAGCCCCAGGGATAGCTCACCCCGTCAATCACCACCGTGGTGCCCCACAGCGCCTTGGCCACCCCGTCTCGCCAGGTGTTGCCCACGCCCACGGGCACCAGGAGGCCGTCGTCATTGATGTCGAACGCGTCCTGCGAATTGGCGTGCCGCGCCGGGAGGTCCGCATGGGTGCGCCACAGCCGCTGCCCCCACATCTCGCCGATCACCTGGCCGGCGCACCGCGTGCCGAGCTGACCCTCAGCGTGACAGGGCCGGTTGTACTCGACCAGCTTGTTGCGGGAGCGATCCGCGATGAACGTCAGGCCCCACCGGACCTTGTCGTTTTCGATGAGGCGGGTTTCGAGGGTGCCCTCGTAGGTGTGCCCCTCGAGCGTGCCCGCGTTCTGCCACTGCGCCGAGAACCCGTAGATGGCGGGCAGCGGCACCTGGATCAATTGATCCGTGGTGCGCTGTTTGGCATAGGTCAGTCCCAGCGAAACCCGCTCGAACGCGACGGCATCGAGCCCGAACTCTTGCTCCGTCGTCTTTTCCGGCTTGAGGTAGATGTTGCCCAGCGTGCCGAGGGTGATGCCGCTGGTGCCGATCCCGAAGACTTCAAAGCGGTCCGCGAAATCGGGCCGGCCCCCGGCGGTGCCCCGGGAGTAGCGCAGCTTGAACTCGTTCAGTGTAGCCGGGAAGGGCCACCAATTCTCGGCGCTCGCTCGCCAGGCCCCGCTGGCCCGATAGTACCAATGCCAGCGCTCCTCGGCGCCGAACAGCGAGCTGCCGTCCCGCCGCGCCAGGGCGCTCACGATGTAGCGCTCGCCGTAGTCCAGGTCGGTCGTGAAGTAATAGCCCCGGGAGCGGATCTCTTCCTCGCTCGAGGAGTTCTCCAGGGTCACGAACGCGTCCAGGTCCGGGATGCCGCCCACCGCCGCCTGGTCGGCCAGCGCAGTCACGGTGTTTTCGTCTTGACGCTCGATCAGCACCCGAGCCGAGCTCTTGGTTTGCAGCTGGCCGAAGTCGCGCGTCACGGTCAGGCCGGCCGAGGCGTTGATGCCTTCAGTCACCCCGGTGGCCAGGTTGGACGAACCGATACTGCCGGTCGGGCTCTCGGGCGTCTTCACGCCGCGCGGGATGTAGTCCTCCGAGCGCCGGTCGGAACGATCGTAACTGCCGTTAGCCGTGAAGCCCAACCAGGACCACGGGTTGAAGCGCAGGTCCAAACTCCCCACGGTGCGGCCGCGATAGTCCCAGTGCTCCTGCGTGGCCATCTGGTAGAGCGGATTGGCCCGAATCCCGATCGGGTCGGGCTGAAAGATGTACGGCGTGCCGTCCGGATCTGGCTGCGTCAGGTCCACGTCCGGCGCCTGGTGAATGAAGTCGAAGAACGGATCGCCACCCGGGTCCTCCTGCTTGCTGTTCATATGGAAGGCGCTCATCGAGACGCTCAAGTCGTTGGTCAGGCGGTGATCCAGATTGAGCTTGAAGTCGTAGCGGCCGTACCCGTAGTTCTCCTTCACAATGCCCGCGGTCTTGTGCCAGTTGGCCGTGGCCAACCAGCTGGTGGTGCCACTGTTGTGCCCGATGGACAGCGAGCTGGTGAGGTACTGCCCGGGGTCGAAGAGACTGTTGATGTGATCGTACGTCGGCCCCGGATACGGCTGGTCCTGGAACAGGAACTGCGAGGGCGCCGCGAACTGCCGCTCGGCCACCGGCTGCCCCGCCGCGTTGAGATACGTCGTTTTCGCCGAGTCCATGCGCAGGTTGTGGTAGCGGGCCCACTCGATCGGCTTCATGATCGCGTTGGTGCCATACTCGTTGCGCAGGATCAAGCGGGTCCGCCCTTCCTGGATCTGCGCGCCGCGATTGGTGCGGATCTGGATCACGCCGGAAGCTGCGCGCGAGCCATAGAGTGAGGCGGCCGCCGCGCCCTTGATCACCTCCACACTCTCGATGTCCTGCGACGAGATGTCCACCGACGACTCGGTGAGGATCGCGCCGTCCACCACGATGAGCGGCGCGTTGGCCTTGAACGTGCTGGTGGGCGAGCGCAGGATGATGTTGCTGCCTGCCCCCGGCTGCGCGTTCGCGATCAAGTTCACCCCGGCCACTTTGCCCTGGATCGCTTGCAGCGCCGCGTTGGGTGGGACGGGGATGGCCTCGGTGGTCACCTTGGCCACCGTGAACGGGAGCTTGGCTCGGCTGGTGGCCTCACTTACCCCGGTGACCACGATCTCCGACATCAACAGCGCTTGCGGGCGCAGCTGGAAGTCGGCCACCACGGTCTGGCCGGGAGTAGCCAGGACCTCGCGCAACTCCAGGCCGAAGCCGATGAATCGCGCCGACACCGACTGCGGCCCGCCGGGGACGTTGCGTAGCTCATAGCGCCCGTCCGCGTTGGTGAGCGTAGCCATCCGCAGCGCCTCGATGGACACCCGCGCGCCGCCGATGGGCGCGTTGTCTTCGGCGTTGCGGACCGTGCCGCGAATGGTGCCGGTCGCCTGAGCGGCGAGCGGGTGGGCGCCGGCCGCCAGGGCGAGTGCGACCCCGGCGGCGAGCCTGGCGATGGACCAACGGGTTTGGGACATTACACACCTCCTCGTAGGAAACGAGCCGGCGCTGGGCCCGGAACCGTGTCCCGTACCAGCGCCGTGGAAATCACGATGGCGCCTTCGATATGCGTAGATCCGGCGCCGGGGAGCAACATGGCCTGGGCCGCGTCGAGGTAGCGGACCGACGTCACGGAGACCAGGAGGTGCCCGCGCAAGGCGTCGAGGCCACCCAACAGCGTCTCGTTGTGGTAGACCGCGATGACGGTCTGGAGTTGCAGGGAGCGCGGATTCCGGCCCTGGAGCCAGCGCGGCCGGATCCGCTCGATCAGCTCATAGAGGTCGCGGACGCCGTCCTCGCGAGCCTGCTCGATCTCGCTGACCGAGATCAACCTCGGGTTGGCGGTGCTCATAGCGCCGGTGCGCCCGCTGGCGCAGGCCGCCGTGAGGCAACCAACCAGCGACGCCACTGCCGTGGCGGTGAGCCGACCCACGCGCATATCCGTCAGCCCTGACGACGACATCCGCAACCACTCCTGGCAACCGACCGACCACTTTGCCAACGGCTGCCCCAACCGACCGGCGTCCCTGGGCTCACTTACACACCTGCGACCGCGTGGGGCCGCAGCAGCGGAGCCGCGGAGGGCGTAGAGACGCCGACTCGGCGCTGTGTATACATGCTGTGTATACATAAGGTTCCGCTCGTGGAAGGCTTCCGTCAAGGGCGGCGGCAGCCCGCCCCGGGCCAGGTGGTATCGGTCTGAAACGGCGGGTAGCTTTCCGGCGCGCCCTACCGCGAGGCCTCGTGAACACGGTCCTGCCCGTCGAGCTGACGGTGAGCCCCGGCGACTGCGACGCCCAGGGCCGGATCACCGAATCCGCCTTCGTCCGCCTGTTCGAGCAAGCCCGCGAACAGCAGCTTGCCCGGGGGCCGGGGGCGGAGCTGTTCGCCCAGAGCGGCGCCTGGCCGGTCGTGCGCGAGGCCAACCTCGAGTTCCAGGCGCCGGTGGGCGCGGGTGACCGGCTCCGCATCGAGACGTCGCTGACCCACCTCGGGCGCACCAGCTTCTGGCTGCATCAGATCGCCCGGAAGGAAAGCGCCGGGATCGTGGCCGACGCCGATTTCGTCTTCGTCTGCGTGAACGCCGCCGGCGAGCCCACGGCCGTGCCGCGGGAGCTCCAGGACTTTTTCGGCCGGCGGCCATCGGTGCCGGCCAGCGAGACCCAGCACCTGGCGGTGCGCGGCTTGGCGCTGGCGCACGACGTGCAGGGAGACGGGGAGCCGGTCCTGTTCATTCACGGCTTCCCGCTGGACCGCACCATGTGGCGCCAGGTCATGGCGACGCTCACCGGGTGGCGGCGGATCGCGCCGGACCTGCGGGGGCTGGGCGTGAGCGACGTGCCCGAGAGCTACTCCATGGCGGAATACGCGGACGACCTCGCGGCGCTGCTCGACGCGCTACGCGTCCGGGACGCCGTGGTGTGCGGACTCTCCATGGGCGGGTATGTGGCGTTTGAGCTGATACGTCGCCATCCGGAGCGGGTGCGTGCCTTGATTCTGGCCAACACCCGCTCGGAGCCCGACGACGAGGCCGGCAAACGGCGGCGGAACGAGATGATCGCCCTGGTCGAGCGAGAAGGCCCCGCGGTGCTCGCCGACGTGCTCATGCCCCAACTCCTGGCGCCCGCCAATCTCAGGGCCATGCCCCACGCCGTGGAGCATCTCCGGACCATGATCGCGAACAACCCCGTCAAAGGGGTCGTCGGCGCGCTGCGGGCGATACGCGATCGGCCCGATTGCCGGCCGCTGCTGGGGCAGATTCAGGTGCCCACCCTGGTGATCACGGGGCGCGACGACCAGCTCATCCCGCCGGCCAGCTCGCGGGCCCTGGCCGACGCCATACGGGGCGCCCAGTTCACCTCCATCCCGGACGCCGGACACCTGACCCCGCTGGAGCAACCCGTCACCACCAGCCGGGTGATCACGGAGTTCCTGGCCTCACTGGAGTAGCGGCGATGACGACCGATCAACGGTATCCCATTGGCAAGTTCGCCTACGATGGTGTGGCCAGCCCCGAGGAGCGCGAGCGGCGCATCGCCGAAATCGCCCGGGCACCGGCGGCGTTACGCGCTGCGGTTCGCGGCCTCAGTCCCCAGCAGCTGGATACGCCCTACCGCGAGGGGGGCTGGACCGTGCGTCAGGTGGTGCACCACGTGCCGGACAGTCATCTCAACGCGTACATACGCTTCAAGCTCGCGCTCACCGAAGAGACGCCCACGATCAAGCCGTACGACCAGGAGCGCTGGGCGCTGCTGGCGGATACTCGGACCGTCGCGCCGGAGGTATCACTGGCGCTCCTCGAGGCGGTGCATGTACGATGGGTGGCCCTGCTCAGGAGCATGACGCCCGCGGACTGGCAGCGAGCCTACCATCATCCGGAGTACAACCGGCGGTTCCCGCTGGATGAGGTGCTGGCGCTCTACGCCTGGCACGGTCGCCACCACGTGGCGCACATCACCAGCCTGCGCGAGCGGGAGGGCTGGGGCGCGTAGAGCAGTCACCAATCGGCAATCAGGTGTCAGCGGGACGTGGGCGTGGCTCAATCGCCGGTCGTCGAGCGCCGACCGCTGATTGCTGATGGCTGATTGCTGGTGTTCAGCGGCACCCGAGCCCGGCGCAACTGCGGCACTCGCTGAATGCCGACCGCTGATGGCTGATCGCTGAAGGGTATCAGTAACGCGCGACGTTCATCAGCCCGGTGCGCGTCCAGATCACGATCACCCCGCACAACGTCTCGACGCTGGTGCCGCCGAACTGCACCGGGACCTGGCTGGCGCTGCGATAGACTTCGATGGCGGCGATGGTGGACGGGGAGCCGATGTCGTCGAGGCTCAAGCCCTGATCGATGCGCTGGATCTGCTCGTCGATGGCCGTCTCGGTGGCCTCGTCGGTGACCAGCCGAAGGGGCCGAGAATCGCCCCGCGCGAACATGAGGCCGTCCACGAACACGCGGGGCCGGCAGATCCCGCCCCGGGAGAGGGTGCCTCCCCGGAGCTGGACGAATCGTGGTCCGGCGGAGCCACCGGTCATCGACACCAGCTGGACGCCCGGGAGGCCCAGCAGGAGATCGGTGACCCGGGTGGCCCGCCGCTTCTCGATCTGCTCCGGCGTCATGAAGTGGCCGAAATTGCCCATCTGCCGCTCGTAGAACCCGGCCAGCTCCAGGTGACGCCGCGTCGCGATGCCGGAGACCTCCACCGGGTCCAACATCACCGGCAGCGGCCGGAGGTGAAACACCGAGGTGAGGTCGTCTGCTGGCCCGATCGTTATCGGTCCGGACACCCAGGGCTCGTAGCCGAGCCGCTTGGCCGCCACGTAGTAGGCGCCCGGGCCGGGAACCTGGATGCTCCAATACCCATCGTTGTCGGCCACCGCGGTTCGGCTGCCCTGTCCCCCAGCGGGCAACAGGGTGACCAGGCCAAAAGCAATGGGCTGGTTCGACACCAGCTCCAGCAGACGCCCGCTTAACCGCTGGGCCTCGGCTGGTTGAGTGAGGCCGATAGTGGCGAGGAGGACTGCCGCCCGGGTCTTCATGTCGTTATCTGGCGACTGTCAGCCGGCTGCTGAGAAGCGAGGGGGACACAGCAGCGTGTCCGCGCGGTAACATCTCTCCACGACTCTTTTCAGCAGCTCGCCAGGGCTCTCTCTTCACATGTTAATCCTAATTGCAAAGGCGGGTGGACGACCTGGGGCCGTCCACCCGTGTCGCGGCTACTCCGGCGATTCGTCCCTCACCCTCAAATGCCCGGCGGCACGTCCGGATTGGCCGGCTTGGGGAGGTTGGGGTTCCCCTCATACTCCTGGCGAGGGATCGGATAACAAGTCCAGATCCCGTATTCACCCCACTGCGTGTTCGGGTGGGTTCCCGTGGGGAAGTAGCTCCCGTTGGCGAACGGCCCGTTGCCCGGATCGAACCGGGTCCAGCGGCGGAGATCACCCAGCCGGAAGCCACCCATGAACAGGTCGCGGGCTCGCTGGTTCCGCAGTTCATTGAGCAGGGCCCGCCCCGACAGCGTCACCGCGGCTTGATTGCCCACGTCGCGGCGCGCGTTGACGAACGCCAGAATGGCCGCCTCGTTCGCCGCCAGGTTCTGCATGGCCAGCGCCTCGTAGTACTGATGCTGCGCCTCGACGTAGTCTGCCAGCTTGACATCGGTGTCGAAGTTGGTGAGAAACCTCATGGCTGTGACCGCCGTCCCCGTGCATCGCGGGCACGACGCGGACGCCGGTGCGATCGTTTGGCCGGTGTACTCGCTGTAGCGGAGCCCTTGGAAGAACTTATACAAGGGTGTCAAGCCGTTGTGGCCCGTGCTCCATCGCGTGTGATGCTGAATGCGCGGGTCGGTTTGCGGCGCCACGATATTCTGGTCTTTGAACTTGAATCCCGTCCCACTGAAACTGGGATGTACTCCCATGAACGCCGGATGGATCCCGTGCGTGAAGTTCCCTCCCTGGCTAGTACCCTGGAGCGGGTTTCGGCCGCCGGGGAGATCTACGAACCTGATCCACCAGGTGAAGTTGGACGGCACCTGGCTGGCATACGTTGCCGCCTGGGCCCAGCTGCCCTGGCCCAAATAGGCCCGCGCGAGTCCGGTCCGGGCCAGGTTGGCCACGCTGGTATTCCCCACGGCGAGAGCGGTGGTCAGCCCTTCCTCGAGGTACGGCACCGCGGCGGCGAAGGTCTCCAACTGTGACAGGACCGTGCCACTGGGCTTATCGGGATCCGGCGAGAACACCGCCTGGCAGGTGTTTTCGGCCAGGATGACTGCGCTGTAGCCGGCAAACACGAGACTGGTGGCCAGCTCGGCGCGGAGGTCCTTATTGGGATCAGCCGCCGCCCAGCCGCGAATCCGGTCTACCAGGCTCAGTCCCATACGATGCGCCTGGCTGAGTGACCCGAAGATGCCATTGGTGGGTCCCTCCTGCCAGCTGGCGATTCGCTGGTTGGCCCGCGCGTAGTCCTCCCAGTTGAGCCCGGTGATCATTTCGTCGGTCAGGAAGTTGGCATACTGGATGACCGGCGAAACGTAGGCGTCGGTGAACCGATCGATCACGCCGTTCAACTGGACCTGGAGGAGCCGGGGATCGTCCAGGTTCTCGATCTGGATTTCCGACGGGTTCTCCACCTGGAGCACCTCGTCAATGTTGCACGCCGCCGCGAAGACCACGGCGCCGGCACCCAACGCGAGCGAAGCCGCATGTTTCCGTAGCATTGTGCCTCCTAGAACGTGACCCGCAGTGAGGCCGACAGACGACGGGTCTGCGGCGTCGACGCGTAGTCGAGCATTTGGAATGTGCTGTTGGGATCGAAATTCACCTCCGGGTCGCCCTTGCCCTTGTACTTGGTCCAGAGCGCCAGGTTGCGGCCGGACAGCGTCAAGGACCACCGGCTGTCGGGAAGGGCGGGGAGGAATGACGTCCACCTCCCCGGCAGCGTATACGTCAGGGACAGCTCGCGGAACTTGATGAAGTCCGCCTTGCTGATATGGCTCAACGTCTGGAGCGAGCGCAGGGCCAGCACGTCGGCCACGGTCACATCCGGGTTGAGCGGGGTGCCGCCGGTGTTGACGTCCCAGGTATTGAGGTCGATCCGGCTGTTGATCGAACAGAGCGCGCACCACTGGTAGTGGCCGCCCCGATAGTCGAACTGCGTGAAGATGCGCAGGTTGTTCAGCAGCGTGAACGTGTTGGTCAGCGAGGCCTCCCGCGTGGGGACTGACGGTCCGATGTAGATGTCGTCACACTCGGCCTCCCGGTTCCAGGTCGGGTCGCTGGGCGCCCACCGACAGCTGGACAGCACCTTGACCACCTGCCCGGGCGCGTCAAGCACCGGATTGGTGACCACGGTCGTGTAGGTGGCGTCGGTGTACACAATGGGCTTGCCGTCAGCCCCGCGCTCGACGTCCACCGCCCAGAAGCCGCCCAGAGGAAATCCCTCGCGGTGGCGCTGGACGTCGGCGAAGGCGCCGAAGACGATCTCCTCGCGGATCGGGTTGCCGGCGGCGTCCCGACCGAAGGAGACCAGCTCGTTCTTGTTGGCCGAGAACGACAGGCTCGCGTCCCAGTTGAACTTGGAGCTGTAGAGGGGCGTCACCGTGAGCAGCAGCTCGACCCCCTTGTTGGAGATCTCGCCCACGTTGATCAGGTGGCTGCCCGTGAAGCCGGTAGACCTCGGGTCCGGCACGGAGATCAGGGCGTCCCGTGTGCTCTTGTTGTAATAGGTCAACTCGAGCCCCGCGCGCGAGTCGAACAGCGAGGCCTCCAAGCCGGCCTCCCACTCGGATCCGGTCTCGGCTTTGAGGTTGGGATTGCCGTAGGACGAGATCGTCAGCGTGTTGAGCAGCACGTCCGTTTGGCTCACGCCTTGGCCGCTGGTGTATGTCCGGTCCGCCGTGAACGGCGCCGGCGCATTCCCGGCCTGCCCCCACGCCGCCCGCAGCTTGAGCTGGTCTACAAAACCGACGTCAAAGAACGGTTCTTCGGACATGATCCACGAGAACGACGCCTTGGGGTACACCACCAGCGAGAAGTCCGACCCGAAGGCGGAGTTGTCGTCAATGCGCACGGCGCCGGTGAAATACATGCGCTCTCGCCAGCCCAGCCGCTCCTCCAGGAAGAAGCCCAGGGAGGTCTGTTCCGAACGCTCCTCGTCGGCGTTTCGCGTGGCCGCCGCCCCCACCAGGTTCAGGCTGTTGGCCACCAGCCCCTGGCCGTTGGCAAAGAACCCGTGATATTGCCGGGCGTTGAGCTGCATCCCAGCCGAGAAGACCGAGGTGAGACGCTGGCCCAGGTCCAGGTCCGCCGAGCCGGCGTAGTCCACGGTCCAGCGATGGATGTTCGGGATCTCGTGATCCACCACGCCGGTCGCGTTGATCGTGCCCCAGGGCGCGCGACCCGTCGTGTCTTGCTGGTAAAACGTGGTCTCGCGGTAGTTCTGCTTGTCCAGCCCCAGGGTGAGCTTGTTGCGGAACCATTCGAAGGGCTGCCAGTTGGTGGTATGTCCGATGGTCATTCGCTCCAATCGGATCTGGTCGTCGAATTCGTTGGACACCCACGGGCTGAAGCCGAGAAACCCGGGCTCCCAGGGCGCCCGCTGCCCGCGCGCCCGGCCCCGTGTGGCGTTGCGGATCACGCCGTTCGACGCGTTGTTGTTCAAGGGTTGTTGCAGATGCGTGCGGGTGTAGCTGAACTGCGTGGCCATGGTCAGGCTGGGTGATAGCTGGACATCGAAGTTGCCGCGCCCGCCAATACGCCGCGAGAAATTGTTGAAGAACACGCCGTCTTCGGAGTTGCGGTTGAACGAAAGGAAGTATCCCATCGCTCCGGTGCCGCCCCGAACCGAAGCGTCGAAGTCAAAGGTGTTGCCCTCGCGCAGCGTGGCCGGGTGCCGGAACAGCGGATCGTCCCGCAGCACGAACTCCTGTGAGCCCGGGATCGCCAGGATGTCTTGTTGCGGAATGCCGCTGTTCAGCGTGGCCTTGCCGTTGGCGTCCTTGCCCCACCACTGGATCGAGTCCGGCGGCAGGTTCCCCGCCGCCTGCATGCATCCGGGTTCGCTGGAGGAGGTCTGCATGGCCACCGTGCAGCGGCGGTAGGTGAGGTAGTTGTCCCCCGAGATGCTCCGGTCCCAGGCGTTCTGACCCACCTCGACCCGGGTAGTCCATTGGGCCGCCTGCGCGCCGCGCCGCCCCTTCTTGGTGATGATTTGAACCACGCCGTTGGCCGCGTCCGCGCCATACAGCGTTGACGCCGCGGGGCCCTTGATCACCTCGATGTTCTCGATGTCGTCCGGGTTCAGGAAATCGAGCGCGGTGCCGCCCTGAAACAGACTAGTGCCCTCGACCACCCCACTCTCGATCCGGACGCCGTCAACGTAGAAGACCGGCTGGTAGCCGCCGCTCAGGGAGCCGGCGCCGCGAATCCGGATATTCGACGAGGATCCCGTTTGGCCGCTGTTGGACAGGAGGGTAAGGCCGGGAGTCCGCGCCGTCAGCAGCTCGACTACGTTGCTGATCGGCACGTCTTCCAGCTTCTCGACCACCTGGATGGAACTGACGGTGATGCCCAGCTCCCGCTTTTGCTGCCCCCCGGCGGTGCCGGTGACCACCACCTCGTCCATCTGGATGATCGCGCGGTTGAGGGTAAAGTCGAGCGTCACGGTTTGGCCGGTCGCCACCGTGGTCGACCCTTCCATCCGCGAGTAGCCGATGGCGCCGGCCCTCACCGTCTGGGTGCCGGCGGGCACCCCTCGGATCGTGTACTGGCCGTTTGCGCCGGTGATGCCCACCAGGGTCGTTCCAAGGACCTCGACCCGGACATCGGAAACCGGCCGCCCCGTGCCGGCGGCCGTGATTCTGCCCTCGATAGTCCCCGTGGCCTGTGGCCACGCAGGCGCGGCGACGGCGAGGAGCATGACAGCGCTCACGCCCAGCCCGAGAACGCTACCTCGACCTGGATTTCTGTTCATGAGCCACCTCCTAAATGTGAGAGCATGGAGCGGCCCGCCCTGGCCGGGTGGCCGCAGGTTTGCGTGGTCCCCACGGGAAGGAGCCACCCCATGGATGCACTTATGCATGCAGCCTCCGGGAACCCAAATGGCCACCTCCGGCTGCCGCATGAGGCGCCGAAATGCCGCATACTTTTTACGTTGCACCACCGTAATGAAGCGTGTCAAGAGGGCACCTGCGAGCGGCGGCTCCCCTGGCGCGCCCACGGTGAGCGCGCCGGCTGCGATCCAGTTCAACCCGCGGGACCTGACCCGCGCTCCGGGGCTCGCCGCTTGCGACCTGGGCGGACGTACCCTAGCGTGACACCCGCCGGAAGAAGCCGGACATGTCAATGTTGCGCGGCAGGCGGACCTCGATGACGTCACCCCGTTCCACCTCGACGGGGTACGACACATACGCGGTGCCACCGATGACGAACAGGATCTCGAACCTGATCGGCCGGGGCTCCCAGTGGATGGTGGCCTCGGCGCGGTTGCCGTTGCCGGCGATGGTGCCGAGCGAGACACGCTGGCCCCCATCGTACACGGCATGGATGCGGGCGTCGTAGAAGTTGTCATTGACGACTTCGACCAGCACGCTGTCAGGTGGCTCTGGAAACGGGCTGCGCTCGACCGAAATGCCCTGCCCGCTGGCGCACGCCGCACCTGCCAATACGTGTACTACAGCCACCAGACGTGACCACATAGGCCCTCCCTACAGTGCGGCAGCCTCGAGCACAAACTCCCGCGACGCGGTGCGCGCGATGCGGCTGCGCTCATTGAGCCGCACTTCGATGTCCCCGGTGTGGGTACCAACCCCATACCGGGCGATCAGATCCGCAGCGTCACCAAGTTTGCTCTCGAACGGGCCGTTGACGGCCTCAACCCGGGTCACCCGTAGGTGCTCGGTGCCGTCGATGAGCACGATAACCGTGTAGCTTTGTGCGGGGATCACCGTGAGCTGGAAGACGAACGTCACGGTGTCGCCCGGCTGGGCCGGGCTCGGGCCGATCTCCAGCTCCCGGGCTGCCAGGAGCAGATCGGAGGTGCAGGCCGCCGCGGCGAGGACCAGCGCGATGGCGCAGGCTGACACCGTCGCGTGAATACCGCCCGGGATGGTCTGGGTCGTTTGCAGGGGCTTACCTCCCCACCGCGCCCCGATTAGGTATCTAGGGGGTCCGTGGAGGAGTCGCAAGGATTGCCATTACCCCGCGTGCCAGTGCCGGGTATCCTCTGCCCCCAACTCAGATGCGCACCCTCCTCCTCGTCGCCGTAGCCAGCACCGTCATGGCCTGTGGGCGCGGCCCGGCTCCGGTCGCCGGCGAGCCGGGGACCCCGTTGCCCGGATTGCCGGACAGCCTCCGGGCTCGCTTCGTCGCCGGCCAGGCGCTGTTCGACAAGGTGTACACCCCGGAAGAGGGCCTCGGGCCGCTCTTCAACGAGAACCAGTGCAGCGCGTGCCATACCAGCCCAGCGAGCGGCGGCACCGGTGGGTTCGAGCGCGTGGTGAAGGCGACCCGATTCGCAGGCCCGGGCGCCTGCGACCCCTTGCGCCACGAAGGGGGTGAGAACGTTCGGACGCAGGCCACACCGCTCCTGCGGGCGCGCGGCGTGAGCGGGGAGTCAGTGCCCCCCGGTGCCACGGCAGTGGGCCGCTTCATGCCGCCGTTTCTCTTTGGCCTGGGCCTGGTGGAGGCGATTCCGGACGCGGTCATCCGGGAACGGGCAGACCCCGACGACGCCGATGGCGACGGGATTTCTGGCCGTGCGGCTCGGACACCGGACGGCCGCCTGGGCAGGTTCGGGCGCAAGGCCGAGTTCGCCACGGTCCGCGAGTTCACCGAGGGCGCCCTGCGGCTGGAGATGGGGCTCACGGCGCGCGCGGAGGATGTGGAGACGCTGAATGGGAAACCGGTCCCCCGCGGCACCGACCCTCGGCCCGAGCCGGAAGTGGATGCCGCCACGGTGGACGGCTTGGCGACGTTCGTCCGGTTTCTGGCCCCTCCGGCGCCGGCGTCGCCCCGCTCCGGCGCGCACCGGGACACCCTGGAGACCGGCCGGCGCCTGTTCGTGGAAGTGGGCTGTACCACGTGTCACACTCCGGTGTTGCGCACCGGGCTCAGCACGATCGCGGCCCTAGATCGGAAGACCGTGGCTCTCTATTCCGATCTCCTGCTGCACGACCTGGGTCCGGCGCTGGCGGACGTCTGCGCCTATGACGCGGCGCCCAGCGAGGTGCGCACCGAAATGCTCATGGGACTCGGGTCCCGGGATCGTTACTTGCATGATGGACGGGCGATGGACCTGCGGGACGCGATTCTGGCCCACGGGGGCGAAGCCCAGCGCTCGCGCGATGCCTTCGCACGCCTGCCGTGGCTGCGGCAGGAGTACGTGCTGATGTTCCTGCGGTCGCTGTGACGGGGCGAGTCGGTCAGAGCGTCGCCCCGGACGGCCCCCGTCGGAGCTAGCCTACCGGTTCATTGCCGCCGGCGTAGGGGCGTCGACGCCCGCCAACTCCGCGATCGCCTGGTCAATGGTGCGGGTGTGATGCATGGAGCAGAACCTGGGCCCGCACATGGCGCAGAACTCGGCGCTCTTGAAGTACTCGGCGGGCAGCGCCTCGTCGTGGTATTCCCGCGCGCGCTCCGGGTCGAGGCTCAACCGGAACTGCTCGTTCCAGTCGAACGCGTAGCGGGCCCGCGAGAGCGCATCGTCTCGGTGGCGCGCCCCCGGCCGCCCGCGCGCCACGTCGGCCGCGTGCGCCGCGATTTTGTAGGCAATGACCCCCTGCCGCACGTCCTCCGCGTTGGGGAGTCCCAGGTGCTCCTTGGGCGTCACGTAGCACAGCATGTCCGCGCCGTACCAGCCGATCATGGCCGCGCCGATGGCGCTGGTGATGTGGTCGTACCCCGGGGCGATGTCGGTGACCAGCGGGCCCAAGGTGTAGAACGGCGCCTCGTGGCAGATCTCCTTCTCTTTGCGGACGTTCATCTCGATCTGGTCCATGGGCACGTGCCCCGGCCCCTCGATCATCACCTGCACGTCGCGCTCCCAGGCCCTGAGCGTGAGCCGGCCCAGGGTCTCCAGCTCGGCGAACTGCGCCCGGTCGCTGGCGTCATGGAGCGAGCCCGGGCGCAGGCCATCGCCTAACGAGATGGTGACGTCGTACTGCCGCAGGATGTCCAGCACGTCCTCGAAGTGCGTGTAGAGCGGGTTCTGCTGACGGTGCCGAGCCATCCAGACCGCGAGCAGGGAACCGCCGCGGCTCACGATGCCGGTCACGCGTCCATATACCAGCGGAATATGCTCCAACAGCACCCCGGCGTGGATCGTCATGTAGTCCACGCCCTGGCGCGCCTGGTGCTCAATGGTCTCGAGCAACAGCTCCGGCGTCAGGTCGGCGGGATCCTCCACCTGGAGTGCTGCCTGGTAGATGGGCACCGTGCCTACAGGAACGGTGGAGTGCGAAATGATCGCCTCCCGCGTGGCGTCCAGGTCGTTACCCGTGGAGAGGTCCATCACGGTGTCGGCGCCGTACCTCACCGCCAGCTCCAGCTTGGCCAGCTCCTCGGGGATGCTTGACGTAACGGCCGAGTTGCCGATGTTGGCGTTGATCTTGACGCAGGCCGCCTGCCCGATGGCCATGGGTGCCAGGCGGCCGCTCAGGTGCCGGACGTTGGCAGGAATGATCAGTCGGCCCCGAGCGATTTCATCGCGCACCAGCTCGGGTGCCAGCTCCTCACGCTCCGCCACGAACCGCATCGCGTCGGTGATCTCGCCATACCGGGCGTAACGCATTTGAGTAACGCAGGTGGGATGCGCCATGACGACTCCCTCCGCCGGTGCTAACCGGATCAGGTTCTAAGGGTGTGATCTCAGCCCGCTGTCGCGAGCGGGCACCCCCGTCGCTAGGCACGTTACTTCCATAGGGGCGCTAATACCAGTGGCGCTCTGTCCGGACCCTCGCGCGGAGGCTAGGTTACGAGGGGCGAGCTGGGGCGCGGTTGTTGCGGAGCCTTCGCGGCTTGAGCTAGAGGACGGTGGCCGGCCGCGGGAGCTCTCGGGGCGCCGGCTTTCCATAGCGGCCCTCGGCGCCCCAGTGGCGCTGCCACTCCTCGCGCAGGCAGAAAGGATCCAGCCCCGAGGCGCGGTCTACCGCCAGCACCCCAACCAGATGGTCGATCTCGTGCTGCAGCAACTCGGCGAACGGCCCTTCAGCGTCCAGGCTATGGGTGCGTCCCGCCAGGTCCTGGTACTTCACGGTGACTCGGTACGCCCGCTGTACCCGAACCATCAGATCGGGGAACGAGAAGCAGTCATCCCACACCATGAAATCCTCATCACCCACGTCCGCGATTTCCGGGTTGACCAGCGTCCACCGCTTGGTGCCGTCATTGATGTGAACCAGCCTGATGGGCGCCCCGATTTGCGGAGCCGCGATGCCGCGGCCGGTCCCGTGCCGTTCCTGCCAGTCGCGCAGCGTATCCCGCAAGTCGTCCGCCACCACCCGGACGGCCGGGGAGCGGGGATTGCTGATCGGTTGGCAGCGAGTCCGGAGGACCGGGTCCCCCAAGAGCCGGATGCGATGCACCGTCATGCCCCCAATCTACGAGCGGGCGGGACCGACGAAAGTCGCGAGCCGTGATCGCCGGGCTGATTCTGGCCGCAGGTGAGTCCCGCCGAATGGGCTTCCCGAAGGCCCTGCTGCTTTACCGGGGCAAGACTTTCCTTGAGAGCATCCTGGAAGCTGGCGTCGCCGTTGGGCTTGACCCCGTGGTCGTCGTACTGGGCCCTGATACTCCCAACATTTTGAGCAGTTTGGACTTACACTCTGCAACCATAGCCCTCAATAACCACCCTGAGACCGGGCAAATAGGCTCCATCAAGCAGGGCCTTACAGTCGTAATCAACCGCCCGGTTGACGGTGTGCTCGTTTGGCCGGTGGATCAGCCTCACGTCCTGGTCCGAACCGTCGATTGCCTGATTCAGGGGTTCCGGGAGAGGCGAGCCCCCATCGCCGTTCCCGTCTTTGATGGGCGACGGGGCCATCCGGTCGTGTTCGGTAGGGCGGTTTTTCAGGAATTGCTCGATGCTCCGCAAGACCTTGGAGCCCGGGCAGTTATACGAGCTGCACCGGCCAGGGTTGTCGAGGTCCCGGTCGACGACCCAGCGGTGCTGGAGGATATCGACACGCCCGATGCCTACGAAGACCTGATCCGCCGATCCGGCCCGCCAGGAGAAGCGTAAGTCGCTACCGCATGAAGCATTTGTGAATTAACAAACAAAAGTGTTCTTTAAGTTTGCCAAACGCCTTCCAAGAGACTAGATTGCGCCCCATGGAGATGTTGCCCCGATCCCTCGCCGCCCACAAGGGCCTGCGCGGCCAAATGCTCCTCGAACTCAAGCGGCACCAGCCGCTCACGGTCAAGGAGCTGGCCGACCGACACGGTGTCTCGACCACGGCCGTGCGCCGTCACCTCAAAGAACTGGAACTGGAGCAGTTGGTGGTCTACCGGCGGGAACAGCGAGGTCAGGGTGCGCCGACCTTCGCCTACCATCTGACGCCGGACGGGGAGGCCCTGTTCCCCAAGCGGTACGAAGAGGCGCTCACGTCGGCGCTGGAGTTCGTCGAGCGGCAGGGCGGACGCGAAGCGGTGCGGCGGTTCTTCGCCGAGCACTTCGGCGAGGAGGCGGAGAAGCTCAAGGCCCGGTTGAGCGAGGCCAGCCTGGAAGAGCGGCTGGCCGCCGTGGCGGAGTTACTGTCGCGGCAGGGGTTCATGGCGGAATGGACCACGCACGGGGCTGATGTGCGGATCGCTGAGCACAACTGCGCCATGCATGCCGTGGCCGAGCGGTTCCCGGAGGTGTGTCACGAAGAGCTGGAGTTCCTCAAGCAGGTGTTGGGACACGACGTCGAGCGGCGCAGCCACATCGTGGCCGGCTGCAACGCGTGCGAATACTCCGTGAGTCCGGTCCAGTTACGTGCGGCGCCTGGTACCCCCCGCCTGGAAGGGGCGGAAGCATGACCTCGATCGAAGCCCGCGTCCTGCAGCCCTACAAATACGGCTTCGTCACCGACATCGAGTCGGAACTCGCCCCCGCCGGCTTGAACGACGACATCATCCGGCTGATTTCCCAGAAGAAGGGCGAACCGGAGTGGATGCTGGAGTGGCGGCTCAAGGCGTACCGGCACTGGCTCACGATGCCGGAGCCCAAGTGGGCCAACGTGCGGTACGGGCCCATCGACTATCAGGCGATCCACTACTACGCCGCCCCCAAGCAGCGGAAGCAGTTCACGAGCCTGGACGAGGTCGACCCCAAGCTGCTGGAGACGTTCGAGCGGCTCGGCATTCCCATTTCCGAGCAGAAGCGCCTGGCCGGCGTGGCCGTGGATGCGGTCTTCGACAGCGTGTCCGTGGCCACCACCTTCAAGGAAACCCTGGCGAAGGCGGGCGTCATCTTCCTCCCCATCTCGGAGGCGATCCGGGAGCACCCCGACCTGGTGCGGAAGTGGCTGGGCTCGGTGGTGCCCTACAACGACAACTTCTTCGCCGCGTTGAACTCCGCGGTCTTCACGGACGGCTCGTTCGCCTACATCCCCAAGGGGGTGCGGTGTCCGATGGAGCTGTCCACGTATTTCCGGATCAACGCTCAGGCCACGGGCCAATTCGAGCGCACCCTGATCGTGGCGGAAGAGGGGAGCTACGTGAGCTACCTCGAGGGCTGTTCCGCCCCCTCACGTGACGAGAACCAGCTCCACGCGGCGGTGGTCGAGCTGGTGGCCCTGGACGACGCCGAAATCAAGTACTCCACCATTCAGAACTGGTATCCGGGGGACGAAGAGGGCAAAGGCGGCATCTACAACTTCGTCACCAAGCGGGGCAAGTGCGCCGGAAGGAACTCCAAGATCTCCTGGACCCAGGTCGAGACCGGCTCCGCCATCACCTGGAAGTACCCGGGCTGCATCCTCCAGGGCGACAATTCCATCGGTGAGTTCTACTCGGTGGCCGTGACCAACAACCGGCAGCAGGCGGACACGGGCACCAAGATGATTCACTTGGGCAAGAACACCCGGAGCACCATCGTCTCCAAGGGGATTTCCGCCGGCCACGGCCAGAACACCTACCGCGGCCTGGTGAAGATCATGAAGGGCGCGGACGGCGCCCGGAATTACTCGCAGTGCGACTCCATGCTCATCGGGGATCAATGCGGGGCGCACACGTTCCCCTACATCGACGTGCGCAACAGCTCGGCGATCATGGAGCACGAGGCGTCCACGTCCAAGATCGGCGAGGACCAGATTTTCTACCTCCGCCAGCGCGGCCTCAAGGCGGAGGATGCCGTCTCGATGATCGTGAACGGCTTTTGCAAGGAAGTGTTCCGCGCACTGCCCATGGAGTTCGCGGTTGAGGCCCAGAATCTCTTGAGCATCAGCCTCGAGGGCAGCGTAGGGTAGGCGGAGGATAGACTGGCGGCTGCTGAATGCCGAGTGCTGACTGCTACGGAAAACGGACAACCGACAACGGATAAGCTCGTACATGCCACCAATGCTGGAAATAACCAACCTCCACGTCTCCGCCGACGGCCGGGAGATCCTGAAAGGCGTTGACCTCGTGGTGAACGCCGGCGAGGTCCACGCCATCATGGGCCCCAACGGGTCCGGCAAGAGCACCCTGGCGCAGGCGCTCGCCGGGCACCCGGCCTACGTCATCACCCAGGGGTCGGTGCGCTACGAAGGCCGGGACCTCCTCGACATGGACCCGGAGGAGCGGGCCCAGGCCGGCGTGTTCCTCGCCTTCCAATACCCGGTAGCCATCCGCGGCGTCACCAACGCCTACTTTCTGCGGTCCGCGCTCAATGCCATCCGCAAGGTGCGGGGTGAGCCCGAGCTGGATCCCATGGACTTCATCCAGGTGCTGGAGGAGAAGCTCCGGGCCATTGGCTGGGACGACAGCTTCATCCATCGGCCGGTCAACGAGGGCTTCTCCGGCGGGGAGAAGAAGCGAAACGAGATCCTCCAGATGGCGGTGCTGGAGCCCAAGCTCGCGGTCCTGGATGAGACCGATTCCGGGCTGGATATCGACGCGCTACAAACCGTGGCGGAAGCGGTCAATCGCCTCCGCTCACCGTCGAGGGCCACAGTGGTCGTGACCCACTACCAGCGCTTGCTCAACTACATCGTGCCGGACTTCGTCCACGTGCTGGTGGACGGCCGGATCGCGCGTTCCGGGGACAAGGCGCTGGCCCTGGAGCTGGAAGAAAAAGGCTACGACTGGGTCAAGCCAGAGGCGGCCGTCGCATGACGCCAGCGGCGGGCGTGGTGGAGCGTTATCTGGACGAATTCCGGCGCTTCGCGGGCAACGGCGCCGGCGCGGCCCCCAGCTGGCTCCAGGAGCTGCGGCAGGCCGGCATCGAACGGTTTGCGGCAGTGGGCTTCCCTACTACCCGGCAAGAAGAGTGGCGCTTGACCGATACCGCGCCGCTCGCCCGCACGCCCTTCACGCTCCCGGATGCTGCTGTCACTCGGATTCCGAGCGAACTGGTGGAGCACCTTGTGGGAGGGACGGCCGGGGCGCGCCTGGTGTTCGTGGATGGCGTACTCCAGCCGGAGTGGTCGGTCCGCTCGGGCCTGCCGGCAGGACTGAAGCTCGGCAGCCTGTCCGACGCGCTGCGGAACGAAGGGGACTGGGTCGCCAGCCACCTGGGTCGGTATGCCGGCATCGAGCGCAACCCGTTCACGGCGCTCAATGCGGCGTTCGTGCGAGACGGTGCGTTCGTCCGCGTGGCCCGCGGCGTCTCGGTGGAGCGGCCCATCGACCTGCTGTTTCTCGCCTCCGGGGCGGCCCGGGGACGCATGATCCATCCCCGCAACCTGATCGTCTTGGAGCGGGAGGCGCAGGCTACGGTGGTCGAAACCTACGCCCCGCTGGATGCGGCCCAGCATCTCACCAACGCGGTGACCGAGTTCGTTATGGAGGAGGGCGCCCGCGGGCGCCACGTGAGGATCCAGCGCGAGAGCGGCGCCGCCTTCCACATGGCGACGTCACAGTCGTACCAGGGGAAGGACAGCGACTTCTCGTCCTGTTCGCTGGCTTTCGGTGCGGCGCTGTCGCGACACGACGTGCACGCCGTGCTGGATGGCGTCGGCGCCCAGCTCCTGCTCAACGGGCTGTCGGTCCTGGCCGGCCGGCAGCACGTGGACTACCACACCACGATCGACCACGCGCGACCCCATGGCGAGAGCCACGAGCTGTTCAACGGCATTCTGGACGATCACGCCCGCGGAGTCTTCAACGGCCGGATCATCGTGCGGCCCGGGGCCCAGCAGACCGACTCCAAGCAGACCAACAACAACGTGCTGCTGTCGGACACGGCGCGGGCCGACAGCCAGCCGCAGCTCGAGATCTACGCCGATGACGTGAAGTGCACCCACGGGGCCACCATCGGGCCGCTGGACCCCAACGCGCTGTTCTACTTGAAGACCCGGGGCGTCGGCGCCGAGGCCGCCCGGCAGCTGCTGACCTACGGCTTCGCCGCGGACATCGTCTCGCGGATCGACGTGCCTGAGGTCCGCCAGCGGCTGGACCAGCTGGTGCGCGCCCGGCTGGCCGCATGACCACGGTGCGGAGCCCGGAACGCCGCCTCGCGGCTGAGGGGCAGCGCGCCGGGTGGGACGTGGAGCGGGTGCGGCGGGATTTCCCGCTGCTCGCGCGCCCCGTGAACGGGAGGCGGCTGGTCTACCTCGACAACGCCGCCACCGCCCAAAAACCCCGCCCCGTGCTCGAGGCGCTCACCCGGTTCTACTCCGAGTACAACGCCAACGTCCACCGGGCGGTGTACACGTTGAGCGAGCAAGCGACGGCGGCGTACGAGGGCGCCCGCGCCAAGGTGCAGCGGTTCTTGGGTGCGGCCGAAGCGCGGGAGATCGTCTTTGTTCGCGGCACCACGGAAGCGATCAACCTTGTGGCGCAGAGCTTCGTTCGGCCGCGGCTTACGCCCGGCGACGAAGTTGTGATTACGGCCATGGAGCATCACTCGAACATCGTGCCATGGCAGATCGTGTGCCGCGAGCGAGGAGCGCGCCTCCGCGTGGCGCCCATGAACCGCGCCGGGGAGCTCCTCCTGGACCAGTATGCTGCGCTCCTCTCCGCGCGCACCAAATTCGTCTCGGTGGTCCACGTCTCCAATTCGCTGGGCACCATCAACCCGGTGCCGGAAATGATCCGACTGGCGCATGCGCGCGGGATTCCGGTCCTGGTGGATGGCGCCCAGGCGGTGCCGCATGGGCCGGTGGACGTCCGCCAGATGGACTGCGATTTCTACGCCTTCTCGGGGCACAAGGCCTACGGGCCCACCGGCATCGGCGTGCTCTACGGGCGGGCGGGTTTGCTGGAGGACATGCCACCCTACCAGGGCGGCGGCGACATGATCCGCTCGGTGACGTTCGAGGAGACCACGTACGCGCCGGTGCCGGCCAAGTTCGAGGCGGGAACGCCCAACATCGCCGGAGTCATCGGGCTGGGCGCGGCGGTGGACTACCTCCGTGCGCTCGATTGGGACCAGATCGCGGCGCACGAGGCGGAGCTCCTGTCCTACGCGTCCGACGCGGTGGCGTCGGTCCCGGGCGCGCGCCTCATCGGAACCGCCGCGCGCAAGGCGGCAGTGGTCTCGTTCGTGGTGGACGGGGTGCACGCCCACGACGTGGGCACCATCCTGGACCAGGAAGGCGTGGCGGTGCGCACCGGCCACCACTGCACCCAGCCCGTGATGGACTTCTTCGGCGTCCCGGCGACGGCGCGGGCCTCGTTCGCCCTCTACAACGGGCGGGACGACGTGGAGGCTCTGGCGAAAGCCCTGGTCCGCGTGCGGCAGGTGTTTGCCGCATGAACGCCCTGGGCGAGCTGTACCAACAGCTCATCATCGACCACAATCGCACTCCCAGGAACTTCGGCTCGCTCGAGGATGCCAACCGCTTCGCCGCGGGCGACAACCCGCTCTGCGGCGACAGGATCAAGCTCTATCTCAAGGTTGCCGACGACGTGATCCAGGAGATCCGCTTCGAGGGATCCGGGTGCGCCATCTCCCAGGCCTCGGCGTCGCTCATGACGACGGCGGTGCGCGGCAAGTCGCTGGCGGAAGCCCTGAATCTCTTCAACGCCTTTCACGGCATGGTGACCAGTCCCCCCGATGCCCTCCCCAACTCCAAGGCGCTGGGCAAGCTCGCGGCGTTCGGCGGGGTCCGCGCCTTTCCGGCGCGCGTCAAGTGCGCCAACCTCGCCTGGCATACGCTGCGCGCCGCGCTCCAGGGCGAGCCCCAAGCCGTCAGCACTGAGTAGTGCCGCTCGCGCCGGCCGGCGCCTGCGGAGGTAGCGACGTCCCCGCCACCGCGCCGGGGTGAAACCGTTCCATTGGCGGCCTCGTCCTATGGCGGTATCGTTCACCCACCTCTCACGCCGCCTCGAGGCGACCGCCAGATGTCGGATCCCGTCCTCGTGCTGGAGTCCATCACCAAGCGGTTCGCGGGACACACCGCGGTCAAGAGCCTCTCGCTCGCCGTCGCTCCCGGCGCGGTCTACGGCCTGCTCGGCCCCAACGGGGCCGGTAAGACCACGACCATGCGCATGATCATGAACATCATTGCGCCGGACCAGGGCTCGGTGCGGTTGTTCGGGGAGCCGTACAACAGCCGCGACCTGAGCGCGCGCATCGGCTACCTGCCGGAAGAGCGCGGCCTCTACAAGAAGATGAAGGTCATAGAGGTCCTGATCTTCCTGGCCGAGGCCAAGGGGATCGCGCGGCGCATGGCAAAGCAGCGGGCGGGGGAGTGGCTGAACCGCCTGGGACTGGCCGACTGGGGCCAGAAGAAAGTGGACGATCTTTCGAAAGGCATGCAGCAGAAGGTGCAGTTTATCTCGACCGTGCTGCACGATCCGGCGCTCCTGGTGCTGGATGAGCCGTTCGCCGGGCTCGACCCGGTGAACGCGCAGGTCATGAAGGACACAGTACTGGAGTTGGCGCGCAAGGGCGCCACGGTGCTGTTCTCGACCCACATCATGGAACATGCCGAGAAGCTTTGTGACTCGGTCTGCATCATCGCCCGCGGTGAGAAGGTGGTGGACGGGCCCGTGGCGGAGGTAAAGCGCCGACACGGCGGCCGCCACCACGTGGTCGTGGCGGTGGAGCGGGGCAGCGAGGCGGTGGATCGGGTGTGGACGGACCGGAGTCTGGTGGCGAAGGCGCACAACTACGGCCAGTACGCCGAAGTGGAGTTGGCCGACGGGGCCGACCCGCAGCGGCTCCTCACCACGATCCTGGGAGCGGGAGCCCGGATCTCGCGCTTCGAGGTGACCGAAGCCACGCTCAACCAGGTGTTCATCGATCTGGTGGGACCGGACGCCGCGCGTCCCGCGGCGCGGGCCGAGGGGTCGGCCAATGCATAGGACCTGGGTGGTGATCCGGCGTGAGTTCCTCACCAAAGTCCGCAACAAGTGGTTTCTGATCGCGACCCTGTTGGGGCCGACCCTGATGGGGCTGGCCATGTTTCTCCCGGCGTACTTGCTGACCAAGTCCTCCGGGGCCCGGACCCTCACGGTGGTGGACGCCTCGTCGGACCGGGTGGGCCGCCGGATCGCCGATGCCCTCGACGGCGCGCCGCTCGTCACGGCCCGCTATCTCGAGACCACCCTGGGTGCGGTGGGCGGTCTGGCGGATTCCCTGGCCGTGGAAGTAGGTCGCAAGGCCATCAACGGGTTCCTGTTGGTCACCGACCAGACGGTCACGGATGGCGACGTCGAATATCGAGGCTCGAACGTCTCGTCGCAGGCCGAAATGGCCAGTCTCCAGCGCTACGTGGAGGAGGCCGTGCTCACCGAGCGCTTGGAGCGCGTGGGGGTGGACCCCCGCCTCGTAGCCGACGCACGCATTCGGGTAGCACTCCGAACCATCAACATCCGGGGTGGAAAGACCACCGAGCAATCCGGTGAGGCGGCCTTCATCCTGGCCTACGTCATGTGGTTCGTGCTCTACATCGCGCTGGTGGTCTACGGCCAGCTCGTGGCCGGCGCCGTGGTGGAAGAGAAGTCGTCCCGGATCATCGAGGTGCTGGTGTCGAGCCTGCGGCCGTTTCAGCTCCTGGCCGGCAAGGTTCTTGGCGTTGGGGCGGTGGGCCTGTTTCAGCTCGTGATCTGGGCCGCAATGGCGAAGATCTTGATCGATCAGCAGGCGTTCTTCCTCGACTTGTTCGGCATCCAGATCCCGGGCGGCCGCGCGTTCGGACTCCCCGGCGTACCACTCGCCATGGTGGGCGTGTTGCTCCTGTACTTCGTCCTGGGGTTCTTCCTGTATGCCACCATGTTCGCTGCGGTGGGCGCCATGTCCAGCAGTGAGGCCGACGTGCGTCAGGCCCAGCAGCCGGTGCTCATGTTGATCGTGATCCCCGCCCTGCTGGCGTTCGGCGCGCTCAACGACCCCGACGGATCGATCGCGCTCGTGCTCACGCTGATCCCGTTCAGTTCTCCCATCGCGATGCCGATTCGCTGGAGCGTTGCGGCCGTACCGGTGGGCCAGCTCGCGGCGTCGGTGGGCTTGCTGGTGGTGACGATGCTCGCCGTCACCTGGGTGGCGGCGCGGATCTACCGCGTAGGGATTCTGATGTACGGCAAGCGGCCGGGATTGCGAGAGCTGGCGCGCTGGGTGGGCACCCGCTGAGGAGCCTCTGCACCAGTCGCGCGGTGGGTCCCGCAGCGCGCGTTAGGAGGGACCCACCGCGTGGTTGGTGCAGCGCACCCCCAGCCCCGGGGCTGACCGCGTAGAAAGGATTACGGCCGGCGTAGAAAGGGTTGTAGCCGCTCCCCGGTCACGCCCTAGATTGCCTCCGCCATGCCGCCCTACCGTAACCTCAACGCCTGGAAGCACGCGCAGCGGCTCGCGGTCGAATGCGCCAAGCTCGCCCGCGGCTTCCCGCCCTACGAGCAAGAGGCTCTGGCCGACGAGCTGCGCCGATCGTCGTATCGGGTCCCCATCAGCATCGCCGACGGGATCGCCCGGAAGGGCACGCGTGAGTGCCGCGGGTCGTTCGACAACGCGCGGGCGGCGCTCGCGGAAGTGGAGACCATTCTGGAGATCGGCCGAGACCTGGGCTACATCGATGCCACCAGCTACGGTCGGGTGGAGTCGGTGGCTACCGAAGCGAGCAAGACGCTCTACGGGTTTCTTCGCAAGATGCCCGAGGCGCCTGCGGCGCAATCGCGAAGCTAGCCAACGTCGTCCACTCCGCGCTGGCCCGGTACGCCGTCAGTGGCGGACCGGAGACTGGGGTCGCTAGCTTTGAACCGTGACGTCCTCCCCGTCTGTCATCGTCATCGGTGGTGGTCACGCGGGCGCCGAAGCAGCCATGGCAGCCGCCCGGCTCGGCGCGCGCGTGCTGCTGGTAACGTCCAGCCTCGATACCATCGGGCAAATGTCGTGCAATCCCGCAATCGGCGGGATTGCCAAGGGCACCGTGGTGCGCGAGGTAGATGTGCTCGGCGGGGTGATGGGCCGGGCCGCCGATCGCGCCACGATCCAGTTCAGGATGCTGAACCGGTCCAAGGGCCCGGCGGTCTGGGCGCCGCGGTCCCAGTGCGACCGGACGATATATCGCAGAGCTGTGCGCGCCATCCTCGAAGAACGACGAGATATCTCCATAACACAAGGAACGGTAACGAGTTTGTCGCTTCGAGGCGACCGGGTTTGCGGCGTCGCGACCGTGGATGGACGGTCCTTCGATGCCGACGCCGTCGTGCTCACCGCCGGGACGTTTCTCCGCGGGAAGATCCATCTAGGAAGTGATACCTGCATACCGGGAGGAAGGGCGGGAGACCCGGCGGCGGTGGATATCGCCGAACAACTCGAAGGGCTTGGTCTTGCGGTAGAGCGATTCAAGACGGGCACCCCTCCCAGAGTGGATGGCCGGACGGTCGACTACGCCCTACTCGAGCGCCAGGATGGCGAGATGGACGGCTTCCGGTTCTCGCACTTTGCCCGTGAGCCCCGGCCTGAGCAGCGCCCCTGCTGGATCACGTGGGCCGGGCCGCCGGTCAAGGACATCATCCGCAAGAACTTGAAGGCGTCGGCCCTGTACGGAGGCGTCATCGCTGGTAGGGGGCCCAGATACTGCCCGTCGGTCGAGGACAAGGTCGTCAAGTTCCCGGACGCCGAGCGGCATCAGATCTTCCTGGAACCGGAGGGACTGCACACTTCGGAGCTCTATGTCAACGGCCTCTCGACGTCGCTCCCGGTGGCCGTGCAGCTGGAGTTCCTCGCCGCGGTTCCTGGCCTGGAGCGGGCCACGATGACCCGTCCGGGATACGCCATCGAATACGACTACTACCCGCCCAATCAACTCACGCCCTGGCTCGAGGTGAAGGCGATCGAGCGGTTGTTCTTTGCCGGGCAGATCAACGGCACCACCGGCTACGAGGAGGCGGCGGGCCAGGGGACGGTGGCAGGGATCAACGCCGTGCGGCGCGCGATGGGCGAGGAGCCGATCATCCTGGCCCGGGACACGGCGTACATCGGGGTCCTGGTGGACGACCTGGTCACGCGCGGCGTGGACGAGCCATACCGCCTCTTCACTTCGCGCGCCGAGTTCCGGCTGTTGCTTCGCCAGGACAATGCGCTGAGTCGACTGGGGCCTCTCGCGGCGGAACTCGGCATGTTGACGGAGGCCGAGCGAGAGAAGCTCGAACACCGCGCGTCTGAAGAAGCCCGACTGACTCGACTCGCGGAGGCGACGGTGCTGGCCCCGTCGGCGGCGAATGCCTTTCTGCGGGCGTCTGGCAGCGCCCCCATTGTGGAGTCACAGCGGATCTCGGAACTGGTAAAGCGACCGGAGGTGTCGCTCAGGGCCCTGCTCGATGCACGGGGCGACCCGGCGGAGGTGGCTGACCCTGACGCTGTGACCTCGGTAGAGATCCAGATGAAGTACGCCGGCTATCTCGACCGGGAGCGAGAGGCCGCACGGCGCCTCGCGGAGCTGGCCGAGTTCCGGTTGCCGGTGGATCTGCCGTATCGGGAGCTGCGGAGCCTCAGCACCGAGGCGCGAGAGAAGCTCGATCGCATCCGGCCCGAGTCACTTTCCCAGGCGGGCCGCATTCCCGGCATTTCACCCAGCGATCTACAGAATCTTGTCCTGGAAGTCGTGAGGCGCCGCAGGTCAGCTGCTTGAGGGGCCGCCCCAGCCCCTCCGGCCCGTTTCACGTGAAACACGCTTCGAGCGTTGCATTGCCCAACTTGGCATCAGATCGTCCTTTACGCCGCTAGGGAGAAGTCCTATATTCGTGGCCTCAGTCTGGTCCGTCGGTCAGATCGTCACCGCTTGTAGTTTGCATAAATGCCTTTAAAGGAACGCGTTAAAGGTGATGTCCAAGGTCGTGGCGATCGCGAATCAGAAGGGCGGCGTCGGCAAGACGACGACGGCGGTAAACCTGGCCGCCTCGTTGGCCACGGCTGAGCGGCGCACCCTGTTGATTGACGCGGACCCCCAAGCCAACGCCACTAGCGGCGTGGGCATCGAGCGCCGGGCGCTGAACTCGTCGCTTTACGATGCGCTCATGGACGGTGAGCCGGTTGAGCGCGTGGTGCGCCATGGCGTGCATCTCCCGTACCTCGATGTCGTTCCCGCCACCCAGGACTTGGTGGGCGCGGAAATCGAGTTGGTCAATCGGCCCCGTCGCGAGCACGTCATGCGACGCGTGGTGGCCTCGCTCAAGGACCAGTACGAGTTCGTCCTGATTGACTGCCCTCCGTCCTTGGGGCTGCTCACGCTCAACATGCTCACGGCAGCCGACTCGGTCCTGATTCCCATTCAGTGCGAGTACTACGCGCTCGAGGGCCTCTCGCAGCTCTTGAACACCGTCAAACTGGTGCAGCAGAACTTCAACGCCGCGCTCGCCATCGAGGGCGTCCTGCTCACGATGCACGACAACCGGCTCAACCTCTCTCGGCAGGTCGCGGCCGAAGCCAAAGAGTACTTCGGTACCAAGATGTTCAGCTCGGTGATTCCGCGCAGCGTGCGTCTGGCGGAGGCGCCCAGCTTCGGCAAGCCGATCTTGTTGTATGACGTGCAATCGGTGGGCGCCCGGAGCTATCTGGCCCTGGCGCAAGAAATGATTCGCCGAGCCGCGGCTTCACCGGCCGCGCCTACCACCGCCCTCGCTGTGGGAGACGCCCTCACATGACGGAGCCGCGCACGCGTCGTCTCGGTCGAGGTCTCGAAGCGCTCCTCGGTCCCGCACTGGTGGAGGGCCGAGCGGATGGCTCCACCCGGCAGATCCCGCTCAGCGCCTTGCGGCCCAACCCCTACCAGCCGCGGCGCGACTTCCCCGAGGAAGCCCTCGCCGAGCTGACCGAGTCGCTACGCACCTCCGGTCTGCTGCAACCGATCGTGGTGCGGCCCGCCAACGGCCACTACGAGATCATCGCCGGCGAGCGCCGCTGGCGCGCCGCCGAGCGCCTGGGATGGCAGGAGATCTCGGCCGTGGTGCGCGAGGTGGACGACCGAACGCTGCTGGCCCTGGCGCTGGTGGAGAACCTCCAGCGAGACGGCCTGTCCCCGATGGACGAGGCGCGCGGGTACCAGCGCTTGATGTCGGAGTTCAACGCGTCGCACCGCGCGGTCGCGGAGCTGATCGGCCGGAACCGATCCACCGTGGCCAACGCAGTGCGGTTGCTCCGGCTACCGGAACCGGTGCAGCAGATGGTCCACGACGGACGGCTCACCACCGGCCATGCGCGGGCCCTGCTGCAGCTTTCCGACCCATCGGCGATCACCCAGTTGGCCCAATCCGTCATCCAGCGCGGGCTCTCGGTGCGCGAGGTGGAGGCCCGGGCCCGCGGCGACCAGCCGGCAATCCGCCGGGCGGTGCGCGGCCGCCGGCGCCCCGCTCCCCATTTGCAGCGGGTGGAGGACGCGCTGCGACGGCGCCTCCAGACCGACGTGTACGTCGTGACCCGAGGCAAGGGAGGCCGCATCGCGATCAACTTCTACTCCAACGACGACCTGGCGCGGCTGCTGGAAATCGTTCTTGGGGAACCGTTCGCCGGATGAGCCCTCGCGCGCGGCGATTCGTCACGATCATGGTGCACCGAGACGGCGCCCTGGAGTCGCACACGCTGCGCCTGCCACTGTGGCTGGTCCGCGGGCTCGCGGGAGCGGCCGCGGTGGTCGCGGTGCTGTGGCTTCTGGGCGTAGCGCTGTACGGCCCGATCGTGCGAACCGCGTCGCGCGTTCCCGGCATGGAGCGCCAGATCGCCCGGCTGACCGCCGAGAATCGGCAGGTGACACAGCTGGCGACGCAGCTAGCGCGGATGGAGCAGCGCTACGAGCAGGTGCGGACTATGCTGGGCGGCAACATCGTCCCTCCCCGGCCGGCGGGCACCGGGCCATTGGTCGTGACCGTTCCGGTGGCCGCCAGGGAACCGGGGCAGCCTCGCCGATACGAGCGTGGCCCCTCCGTCCCCACGCACTGGCCGCTGGATGAAGCGGGTGTGGTGACCAGGGGCCAGGTGGGCGGCGGGGGTGACGATCCCCACCCGGGGCTGGACGTGGCGGTGCCGATGGGGACGCCGATCCGGGCCGCAGGCGGCGGCACCGTCGCCGAAGCGGGCGATGATCCGGAGTACGGGCGCTACATCCTGGTCAACCACCCGGACGGCTACCAGTCCATGTACGGGCATGCTTCTCGGCTGCTGGTAGTGCCGGGGCAGTTCGTGCCGGCCGGGGAGGTCATCGGGCTCTCGGGCTCCACCGGGCGATCCACCGCGCCCCACTTACATTTCGAGGTCCGACGCAACGGCCGGGTGATCGATCCCCGCTCGATCGTGAGACAGGAGTTCTGACATGTCTATCTTCTCGTCTACCGAGGGGGGCAGGGCCCAATCTCCCAAGCGCACCGCGGCGCCGCCGCAGCGAGAGCCCGGACTATCCGTGATCGCTCCGGGAATGCGCGTTGAAGGAGAGCTGGTCACTGACGGTGTGGTGAAGATCGAAGGCACCGTGGTGGGAACAGTCCGGGCCGCGCAGCAAGTCCTGGTGGCGAAGGGTGGAGTCGTCGAGGGCGACATCCATACGCGCGAAGCCGTGCTCGGCGGCGAGGTTCGTGGCGCCGTCATGGCGCACGAGCGGGTCGAGGTGCAGGCTACCAGCGTGGTGCACGGGGACATTGGCACGCAGCGGATCGTGGTGCACGAGGGTGGCGAGGTGAACGGTCACGTGAGGATGGGCGACCCCCGGGTCCACGCGGCGGTAGAAAACAACGAGCAGGAAGGAGATGTCGAGGCTGTTAGCGGGCTTCCGCACTCCTCAGCCGGCGTCCGTTCCTGAGATTCCCCTCCTCAGGAGCATGAGAAGGTATACAACCTGTGGATCAGATATCCACATCTGATGTCGATTCAGCGTTGATCGGTTTAACCTCCTGAACCACCGCTTATTACAACAACCAATCGCCACCGGAACCTAACCTCGGCTGACGCGTCGATGAGCAGATACTGCTCCGACGGTGTCGTTATTGGCGACCTCTCGCGTCCCCGGCCGCGTGCTTTATCGTGAGCCGGGAATTACGGCGCATCCCCGAGGCCCCGGCCCGCGCCAGCGCGGTCTTACCAAATCGAGATCTGAATTCGTCATCTGAAATCCGAGCCAACTCCGCTAAGTCCAGGCGCGCTAGGCTCGCGTCACGCTCCAGGATCGGGTCCTGGGCCACCGCGGCGAACTTCACGTTCCAGGGGCAGACCTCCTGACAGATGTCGCACCCGAAGATCCAGTCCCCGAACGCGGCGGCGAGGGCGGGATCGACCTCCCCCCGGTGTTCGATCGTGAGGTAGGAAATGCAGAGTCGGCTGTCCAGCACCCGGGGCTCCCTAAACGCGTTCGTGGGACAGGCATCCAGGCAGCGGCGGCAGGTCCCGCAGCGGTCGGCCTCGAACGGCGGGTCCAGCGCGAGCTCGAGGTCGGTGAGGATGACTGCCAGGAAGCAGTACGACCCGCGCTGGGGATCGATCAGCATGGTGTTCTTCCCGATCCAACCGAGCCCGGCACGTTGGGCCAGCTCCCGTTCGGGCACGGGTCCCGCGTCGCAATAGGGCTTCGCCAGGGTGCCTGCGGGCCCCAGGGATCGGACGTAGCGCGCCAATTCAGCCAGCGGGCGTCGGAGCGCCGCGTGGTAGTCCCGGCCTCTCGCGTAGCGCGCCACGCGACCCGTGCCCAGCCTGGGCTCCGGGTCTTTCGAGTAGTAGTTTCGAGTCACCACCACCGCGCGGGTTGCGCCGGGCAGGATGCTGCCAGGCTCGAGCCTGCGACCGGCCTGGCGGTGCAGGTATCGCATGGTGCCTGCCAGGCCCTGCTCCAACCACCGGACCAGAACCTGGTGGTGCGGCACCGGCGCCAGGTCTGTGATCCCGGCCTGCGCGAACCCCAGCGCCAGCGCCTGTTGCTTGACCAGGTGCGCCCGAGCGGCCGGGCTCAAAGATGCATGACTCTGCGTCGCCACCGGGCGAATCGAATCACGTCCTCGATCGGAGGGACCGCCGTCTCGTCGCCGTAGGCGGTGTACATCCGCCAGCGGATGTATGCCGCGGGGGGGACCGGGAGGAACGGGGGTTGGCGGTACCACTGTTGAGCGCGAAAGGCCCACAACATCCGAACCAGGTCCACCGCCAACCGTGGGTTGATCATGGCACGCAGGGCCAGCCGCAATGAGAGGCGGGCCCAGCTCCCCGCCTTCCACTCAGCGTCGGCCCTCGCGTTCACGGGTCCGGTTTCCTCCCTCACTCCACCGATGACTGGTATATTGGCCGCCATGACGGGCGCAAGCACGACGGCGCACGCGCTAGCGCACTACCGTGCGGAATCCCCGGTCTTCGAACGGCAAATCTACCTGAACGCCTGCTCCTTGGGAGCACTGGCCCGGCGCTCGCGCCAGCCGATGGGCGATCCGCCATCGTGATGATTCCGTCGGCCGATCCACCGGCCGCGGTGCGGCGATTGGCGGCCGCGGACATCGTGGCGGACGCCCGGCCGGGCCACGTCCGGCTGTCACCGTTCTTCTACAACCTACGGGACGACTATGTCGCAGCCATCGAGATCCTCGCCGGTTCCTGAGAGCGCGCCCCCCTCCGGCGAACGGCACACCGCCGACCAGATCCTGCTGGCACCGCGGCCCGCCCGGG
>Ga0209172_10000998_pt1 | contig 67385 bp, 51 predicted proteins | sample LarsenN4metaG_FD_184113 | JGI IMG/M metagenome (GOLD analysis project Ga0209172, IMG submission 184113) | Hot spring sediment bacterial and archeal communities from British Columbia, Canada, to study Microbial Dark Matter (Phase II) - Larsen... ...
AGTCCTCGCCGGTCAGTTCGATGGGATGGCCGAGCAGTTCGCCGCCCTTGTCGTCAATAGCGATTTCGACGCCGCGGTTGTTGTCGGTGCCCAGCGGGGCGGTACCGCCCGACACCGTCGCAATCCAGGCAATGTGGATCGGGTCGCCGGCCGCAATGTCAACACAACCAATCTCATCTTCGCAGGTAAAGGTGCCGGCGGGGATAGTCGTCGGCCCTGCTGCTTCCTCGCCGCCTGCGGCTGCCGGGGCTTCACCGCCGCCGGGGAGCCAGAAGGGCTGAGGCGGCCAGGCGCCGTCCACTACTTCGGCTTCGGTCAACTGGAACACGGCCAACGCTTCGCCGGTGGCGCAGTCGCCGTTCTCATCACACGACAGCGTCCCGGTCAAACCCTGGAACCCCTGTGTCCCGTACAGCGCATCCCGCAAGGCCTGCCGGCCAATGCTCAACGAGCCATCGTCGTTCTGCACCGCAACTTTTTCAATGGCGGCAAAGAGCATATTGGCGGCATCATAGGCGTGAGCGTGGAAACCGCTGACGGGCTTCTCGCCATACTTCTCTTCGTGCTTGGCCACAAATTCATCATACGCCTGGCCTTGCACAAAGGGTCCGGACAGGTACATGCCAATGGCGCACTCGCCGGCCGCTTCGGGGAAGGTGTCAATGGTCAAACCATCGGCGCCCATCATGACCGTGTCGGCCAGGTCGGGCACATCACACTTCTGTGCGGCAATGAAGTCGCCTTCCGGCTCGAAGATGGGGAAGTAGATGATTTCCGGCTTGTCGGCCCCAATCTTGGTCAGGACGCCCTTCATATCGGTGTCGCCGACATTGATCGCTTCCTGGCTGGTGATGGTTCCGCCCAGTTCGGTGAAGACATCGGCAAAGACCTGCTGCAAGCTCTCGGCATAAGGACTGCCATCGTGGATGGTAGCGGCGGTCTTGAGGCCCAGTTCGTTGTAGGCAAACTCGGCGGCGATGCGGCCCTGGAACAGGTCGTTGTGGGCGGTGCGCAGATAGCCCGGATGATGGTCAGGGTGGTCAGGATTGGTCAAGTCGGGGTTGGTGTTGGAGGGCGAAATCATAACCATCCCGGCTTCGGAGATGAGGGGCATGGCGGCGCGGGCTTCGCTGGAACAGGAGGTACCGATGATACCGACGATGGTCGGGTCGGCGGCAATCTTGGTTCCGGCGGTTTGACCGCCTTCGGCGGAGCACAGTGAGTCCTCGCCGGTCAGTTCGATGGGATGGCCGAGCAGTTCGCCGCCCTTGTCGTCAATAGCGATTTCGACGCCGCGGTTGTTGTCGGTGCCCAGCGGGGCGGTGCCGCCCGACACCGTCGCAATCCAGGCAATGTGGATCGGGTCGCCGGCCGCAATTTCGACGCAGCCGATGGGGTCGGTGCAGCCTGCGGCGGCAGGCTCTTCAGTGGCCGCCGGAGCTTCAGCCGCTGGTTCTTCAGTGGCTGCCGGAGCTTCGGCGGCGGGTTCTTCGGTCGCCGCGGGGGCTTCAGCCGCCGGTTCTTCGGTCGCAGCCGGTTTCTCGGCTTCCGGCGTCGCCGCGCCCGTACAGCCGACTACCAGAGTCAGGGTTACCAGCAAAGTGAGTAACCAAATCAATCGTTTGCTCATTTTAAAATCTCCTCCTACTAAGATTAAAATAAACTATACCTGACTTTTTCGAACAGATTTTTGGTTTGTACTTATCGTTGAGATTACCACCCCCTTTCAATGGTCAACGATTAGCGGCTTATCTCGCTCCCACGCTTCGCGTCAGTTTGGGAGTGAGATAAACTAATTTCTAAAAGAGACGTGCCAAGGCATAGCCAGCCGTTCGGCGGCGAGGATGACCAGGTAAAGGGCAATGCCCAGGATGCAGGCGACAATAATAGCGGCCCAGGCCGAGGAAAAACGAAATAAAGCTGCTTCCTGGGTGATAAAAACGCCCAGGGCAATGCGAGGACCGCCAAAATATTCGCCCACCACCGCACCAATCATACTCAACGCGGCTGCTATTTTAAAACCGTTAAAGAGATAGGGGAGGGAATTGGGGATACGAAGTTTAAACAGAATCTCGAAATCGCTGGCTGCATAGGAGCGCATCAGTTCCAGCGAGCGGGCATCAACCGAGACGAGGCCGCGCACGGTATTGATCATCATGGGGAAAAAGATCATAATCGCCACAATGGCCATTTTGGAGAAAGGATTGTCCAGCCCAAACCAGTTGTTCATGATCGGGGCAAAAGCGATAATGGGGGTAGAGTTGGCCGCAATAGCAAAAGGCATAAAGGCTTCGCGGGTCACGGTCCAGCGGGCTGTCGCCAGCGCGATCAGGATGCCCGTGCTACAGCCAAGCGCAAAGCCCCCCAAAGCTTCACGCAGGGTAAAAAAAGCTGCCTGTAGGATAGGATCAAGATTAGCGCCTTTGACGGCGACGATTTGGCGGCCAAATAACGAAAAATCGGCAAATTTGCCGGCCAGGACCGGCTCCAGCTTGTCACGGGACACATTGGCCGGGACAAATACAAAGAACTGGTCGGTGGAAGTAGCGGCTGCCGTGTCCCCCGGCTCAAAGATGAAGAACTGGGCAAAGTTAGCCAGGATAACGGAAGGGCGGGGCAGGAGGAACTTTTGGATATTAAAGCTGGCCACCCATACCTCCCACAAAACCAGGATAACAATCAGGACGAGTACCGGGGCCAGGTATTTTTGGACACGATCATTCATTCCCGTTTACTTTCGCTTCTCCGTAGGGCTTCGCGTACTTCAGTTTCCAACTCAAAAAAGCGCACATTTTCACGGGTGTCGGTGTTGCGCGGGTGGGGGAGGTCAATTTTAATATCTTGGGTAATCCGACCCGGCCGGGCCGACATAACGATAACACGGGTGGAAAGAAAAACGGCTTCGGTGATGCTGTGGGTGACAAAAATGACGGTGGTTTGCGTTTTCTGCCAGATGTTGAGAAGTTCCAGGTTGAGCCGCTCACGGGTCATCTCGTCCAAAGCGCCAAACGGCTCATCCATTAACAGAATTGAAGGCTCAAAGGCCAGAGCGCGGGCAATGGCTACCCGTTGCTGCATGCCGCCGGAGAGTTGCCAGGGAAAATGTTTGGCAAAATCACTCAACTCCACCAAGGCCAACATTTCGCGGGTGCGCCCTTCTTTTTTCTCTTTGGAATAGTTCATCAACTCCAGGGGGAGTTGCACATTTTTAGCCACGGTTCGCCAATCATAAAGCGTTGCCGCTTGAAAAACCATACCATAATCGCGGTCCAGCCGGGCTTGATGGGCGCTTTTGTTGTTAATTAGCACCTGTCCAGAGGTGATGCCGGTCAAATCGCCGATCACTCGCAGCAAGGTTGACTTGCCACAACCCGATGGCCCGATGAGGGAGATAAATTCATTGGGTTGAATGACCAGATTAATATCTTTTAAGGCATGAACCTGGTTGGCGGTCCCTTCGCCAAAAGTCTTATTAAGGTTCTGAATGGAGACAACTGGGTTTTGCATCGAAATTTCAAAAGTTGGGATTTGAGAAATGAGAGTTTCGTCTTGCGTGTTGTGTAAAACGGAAGACGCAACATAGTTTGGTTTTATCAAGCTTCTGGGATTACTTTATATTTCTCCTAAGTAAGCCTGGCGCACCATTTGATTATGGCGCAAACTCTCGGCGTCATCGGCCAGGACAATTTCACCTGTTTGCAAAACATAGCCCCGGTGGGCAATAGCCAGGGCCACATTGGCGTTTTGTTCGACTAAAAGAATGGTCGTTCCCTGTTGATTAATCTCGCTGATTTTATCAAAGATGCTTTCGACCAAAATAGGGGCCAGACCCATCGAAGGCTCATCCATCAATAACAGCCGCGGTCGGGACATTAGGGCGCGAGCCGTAGCCAGCATTTGCTGCTCACCCCCGCTGAGCGTCCCGGCTACCTGCTGGCGGCGTTCTTTCAAACGGGGAAAAAGGGTGAAAAAGAGCTCCATATCCTGGGCGATGCCGCGCCGGTCTTTGCGATAGTAAGCCCCCATATCCAGATTTTCGGAAACGGTCAAGCTGGAAAAAATACCTCGGCCTTCGGGAACTAGGGCTAGACCCTTGCTCACCAGTTCATGCGGTTTGTAGTTGCGTAAATCCTCACCGTCAAAGTAAATAGAACCCTGGCGTGGCTGTAATAGCCCGCTGATGGTCTTAAGGGTGGTGCTTTTGCCGGCTCCATTGCCGCCGATCAGTGTTACAATTTCACCCTGTTCCACCGTCAAAGAGATGCCTTTGAGGGCATGGATATTGCCGTAGTAAGTGTGAACGTCATTGACTTCGAGAAGAGGCATCGTTTTTGCTCCGCAGTAATTGTGAATGGTGAATTGTTAATTGTCCCAAAGGGATACCCTTGCGGTATGAATTGTTAATGAGGTTAAAAGAAAACTAACCATTAATTATTTACCATTCACCATTCACAATTTTTTAGGCCGCTTGTTCTAGATTCGCCACTACCCCGCGCCCCAGGTAAGCTTCAATCACGCGAGTGTTACGCTGAATTTCGGCGGGAACACCTTCGGCAATCTTGACGCCGTAGTCGAGTACGGTGACGGTTTCAGAAATGCCCATGACCACCTTCATATCGTGCTCAATCAAGAGGATGGTAATGCCCAGTTCATCCCGCAGGTGTTGGATGAAGTGAGTCATTTCTGCCGTTTCTTGGGGGTTCATGCCGGCGGTAGGTTCGTCGAGCAGCAGCACTTTGGGTTTGCTGGCCAGGGCGCGGGCAATTTCCAGGCGGCGCTGGTCGCCGTAAGGCAAATTTTTAGCCAGCAGGTCGCCCTTGCCGGCCAGGCCGACAAAGCGCAGTAACCGTCTGGCTTCTTCCAGGGCTTGTTTCTCCTCTTGCCTTACACTAGGGAAGCGAAAAATGGCCCCCAATAGATTGGTCTTTAAGTGACTGTGCAGGCCAACCAATACATTTTCAATGGCCGGCATATTGGCGAATAGGCGAATATTTTGATAGGTCCGGGCAATTCCCTTATGGGTAATCACATCGGGCGATTTGTTAAGGAGTGATTCACCGTTCAGGAGAATATCCCCCTCTTCCGGTTTGTAAAAACCGGTGATGCAGTTGAAAAGGGTGGTTTTCCCGGCGCCGTTGGGTCCAATTACGCTATGAATGGCCTGTTCTTTGACGTCAAGATCAAGATCGCCAATGGCAACCAGGCCGCCAAATCGTTTAACCAGTTTTTGAACTTTGAGCATTGACATTATTGACCACCCGTTACGGCTGAGGTTGCCCCGGTTAAATCAACCACATTTTCAGTGACAGGTACATCTTCCTCGGCATGGAGTTCGCGCTGGCGCGTTTTTTCCGGCCACAAGCCTTCGGGCCGGTAGAGCATCATGGCCACCAGGACAGCTCCGTAAACCATCAGGCGAAATTCGTCAAACTCGCGCAGCAGTTCTGGCAGGCCCACCAACGCCAGCGCCCCCACGACCACTCCCGGAATACTGCCCATCCCCCCGACAATAATCAAAGCCAGCACATTGACCGAAATCAGCAGGTTGAAACTATGCGGATAAATTGTGGCCAATTTGCTGGCAAAAATAGCCCCACTCAGCCCGGAAAAGGCCGCACCAACGCCAAAAGCCATCAACTTGGTCACCACCAAATCAATGCCCATGGCCTGGGCTACGTCTTCATCTTCACGCATGGCCATCCAGGCCCGGCCCGGACGCGAGTCTTTTAAGCGCAGGGCAATAAAAGCGCCAATCAAACAGGCAATTAAAATGAGATAGTAAAGTTTCTGGGCATCGTCTATGACGATTTCGCCAATACTCGCTCTGGCTACCTGCACAATCCCTTGAGAGCCGCCAATGTGGGGCTTGAGCATATCAGACAGGGCCAGAATGCGGATAATTTCCCCAAAACCGAGGGTGACAATAGCCAGGTAGTCGCCCCGGATGTGGAGCACAGGCACTCCCAGGATGACCCCGGCTATCACCGAAGCCAGCACTGCTACGGGTAAGGCTTCCCAGAAGGTCCACTGGGCCGAGGTGGTGAGTTCGCCGCCGGTGGTGGTCAAAACGCCCATCACATAAGCCCCAATGGCAAAGAAAGCCACATAACCCAGATCGAGCAGGCCGGCGAAACCAACCACAATATTCAGGCCCAACCCCATCAGGATGTACAGACCCACCGTCGTGGCGACTTCGCTCAGGAAGGGGCCGAGTAGATTGGGCATGTAAAGCAGCACCAGCGCGATAAGGAATAAGCTGCCGTAACGCACCATGTTTTGGCGGGGGGCTGGCAACCCCTGGTAGCTGGCTTGAACGGTGGGCTTCCAGCCTGCCCACAAAAAATTGCCGCCAGTCACAACAATAAAAATGGCTACAGCCCCAATAACCGATAACCCTTTTTGGTTTCTTGCGCCAAAAATCCAACTAACCGCGTTGGCTACCTGCGGCCAGGGGGTGAGGGTGAGGCGGATCAAATCTTGAAGCAAACCCACTAAGATCACCCAGATAAGCCCGGCGATAATGGCGCTCCGAATCCGGGCCGGCAGGATATACAGGAGTCCGGCAATCAAACCAACTCCCGCACCGCCAGCCACCAAATAAAAAACAGCCATTGCGGTTGTTTTTTGATCAAAGGTGAGGATTTTGAAGAGGGCCGGCGAGGCGTTGACCAGCACGGGCCGCAGGTTTATCCCTTTGCTGAGCAAGACCAATCCGGCAATAAGGCTGCCTACCAGCAGCCCGGCGATAATCCCACTGACTAGACTAATTCGCCAGTCACGACTGCTCGCTCGTTTAGCCCCAGTATAGCCAATTGTAAACACAATAATGACCAGCAGAATCTGGCCCAGGGAAATTACACCGGCAATAATATCACGTTTGCTAAAGGCTTCGACCATCCCGACCAGGCAAAGCAAAACGGCCACGGCCCCACCAATCAAGCCGATTTGAATTATTTTTGTCCAGTTGACTTGTGATTTTTCGGTCATGATGGTCTACCTCAGGCCTTAGCCTTGCCCAACCGCTCGCCCAGGATGCCCTGCGGACGAAAGATTAAGATCAGCACTAACATACTAAAAGCAATCACATCTTTGAGTTGATAAGGGGCGGGAATGCCCAGGCCATCCAAAAACAGGCTTGGCCCGACCGATTCAAAGATGCCCAGGAACAGGCCGCCCAACATCGCTCCGGGAACGTTACCAATTCCACCCAGCACCGCAGCGGTAAAAGCCTTAATGCCGGGAATAAAGCCCATAAAAAAGCTTACTTGCCGGAACATCAGCGCATACAGCACCCCCGCAGCTCCGGCCAGGGCCGCACCCAGAATAAAGGTTTGCACAATAATGGAGTCTACATTGATGCCCATTAAAGCGGCGACATCCTTATTTTCCGAAACCGCCCGCATGGCTTTGCCGGTTTTGGTGCGCTGCACAAAAGTGTAAAGGCCGAACATCAGCAGGGCTGCCGCGACAATAACGATGACCTGAATGCGCTGAATGGTAAAATCACCCCCTAAATTCCAGACGCCGTCCAAAGCTCTAACTTCGGGGTAGGCTTTGAATTGAGAGCCATACAAACCCCGAAAGGTGTACTGTAAGAAGAAAGAAGCGCCGATGGCCGTAATCAGCGGTACCAGGCGCGGGGCGCGACGGAGCGGGCGATAGGCAATTCGCTCTAACAGTACCGCCACCAGCACCGAAGTAACCATCGCCACGGCAAATACAGCCAACAGTCCCAACACCGGATTTGTATTAAGGACTTTCGCCCGGTTCATGGCATCAGCCACAAAATAGCCGGTAAAAGCGCCGCTCATATAAACTTCGCCATGAGCGAAGTTTATCATCCGCAGCACACCATAAACCATGGTATAACCGAGGGCAATCAGCGCGTAAATACTGCCCTGGGCCAGCCCAAAAATGACAAAATCAAACCATTGCCGATTGGTGTAATGGCCGGAGCGCAGGGTAGCAATTGAACCAATAATGATAATGGCTACGATGAAAGCGCCCACCAACGCCAGTGACACGTTGACGAAATTTAAGTTATCCAGGATGCGTCGGGGCATTTTTCCTCCTTATTGTTTATGAAAATATAATCCTGCTCATTCGGGAGATGGGGGATTAGAGAGTGGAGATTATTGGCTTGAATCTCTACTCTCTAATCTCCCTATGAGAGAAGTTATTCAATCTATGATCCTTAGCCGGCCTATTATGAGCGAGCGCAGCGAAATCCATCGAGATCGTTGCGGCCAGGGAAAGCCCAGAAACGATTAGCTGCTCGGACAGCGCGAGTATCAACCCCCCAGGCCCCGCCTCGTAGAACACGGGTAGTACCCGCTGCCGGGCCTGGCGGATTTTCTGTCGGGGACTGGGCGTAATAGTTCTGGCTGTAGCGGTCTGCCACCCATTCCCAGGTATTGCCGGCCATATCCAGTGCGCCATAGGGACTGGCTCCGGCAGGGTACTGGCCGACCTCGGTTGTATCGCCGACCTGGCGATTAAAGTTCAATAAATCAGAGTTGGGGGGCGTATTACCCCAAGGATAGAGCCGGCCATCGTCGCCCCGAGCAGCTTTCTCCCATTCGGCCTCGGTGGGCAATCGTCGGCCTGCCCAGGCGCAATATGCTTGCGCTTGAAACCAGGTTACACCTATAACAGGATGGTTAGCATAGTGGTCCGGGCCGTATCGCGCCGAGTGTTGTGGCTCGGTACAGCCGCCGGCTTCAACACAGCGCCGGTACATAACGTTCGTCACTTCAGTCTGATCAATCCAATAAGCCTCGAGGTAAACAGAATGTTGGGGTTTCTCGTCATCATCGGCCTCTTCATCGGCTGCGCTGCTACCCATCAGAAATTCACCCGCCGGCACAAAGACCATCTTCATCTTATCAATTTCTTCAGGGGGCGCTGTCTCCAAAGTTGGGGTAGCAAGTAGGGAAGTGAGGGTAGGGGGCGGAGGCGTATTTGATAAGGTTTGACAGGCCGTTAATGAAATTAGTACCCAGAGGATGACGGGAAGAGGTATTCTACACCGCATCTATCCAAATTATAGTTGGTTTCCCTTCAAGATAAAGTGGTATCTTGTGCTAATTTTAAGGGTAGCCCCGTTTAAGTAGCCGCAATAATAACCAAAAAGGACCATTTTAGCAAGTTTTACTATATCTCGGCAGGGCGATGACGGATAAAAACTTTTTCCAGAATGATAATAAGAAAGAAGAACACCATACCCGCCAGAGAAGCAATCAAAATGCTGGCCCACAATTTCTCAGGGCCGGTGGCGTAATATTGATTAAAATTAAGAATGGCCCGGCCCAGCCCATCGGCGATGCCTGAAGGAAGTTCGCCGATAATAGCTCCCACCACACTGGCCGTCGCCGATACCTTGAGGGCGGTGAAGATATAGGGCAAGGCCGCTGGCACTCGTAATTTCCACAATACTTGCCAGGGTGTGGCGGCGTAAGAGCGCATCAACTCTACCGCCGTTGGCTGGGGTGAAAGCAGGCCGCGTAGGGTATTGATAGTGACGGGGAAAAAGGTTAAATAAGCGGCAATAATAGCGACTGAAAACCAATTACCGCCGAGCCAAATGACCACCATCGGGGCAATTGCCAGGAGGGGTACGGTTTGCGAAGCAACAACATAGGGCAATAAACCGCGTTCCAGCAGGGACGAATGGGCAAAGATGACGCCTAAAATGAAGCCTAATATCCCGCCCAACAGAAAACCGACCACAGCTTCTTGCAGGGTAAAGAGTGAAGCGCGGGCGAGAATCGTCAACAGCATCTCATCGCCGCCGCGCCGGGGTGGCTCAAATAAAGTGCCTACAATTTCGGTCAGGGGTGGCATTGAGCGGTCGTCGGCGCTGATAGGCATAGCAATTTTGCACAGACCAAAATTTTGGCACAACATGCCCGGCGCCCGTTCGCTGCCCACTTTTACCTCGGCCGTGCCGCGCAGATATTTTCCGCCCGGCGCAGCCAGGAGTTTGTAACCCTGCCACATAAGCGCCAGCACCAGCACTACCAAGAAAAAGTAGAGGACCGAGCGGGTCCAATCCGGTAGTTTAAAAGTTGAGGCAACACTGCCCCCTTTGGCAACTTCAACTTGAGTCGCGATGGTTCAGCCTCTATTCATGCATCGGTTTGAAAGTGGCGACATTTTAGCACAACCTACCGCTTGATGCAATCATTATGACGGTTTAAACCAAGTTTAAGATTTGCACGTCGGGTTTTAGTTTTAATTCCTTGACTAGCTCAGACAATTCAGCATCGGTCAACGCCCGGCCTTTGCCGGCGTAAGCAATCAGGGCTGCCTCCAAAACATTGGTCCCAAAGGAGCGCCCCTCGATCCGGGGTGTGCTGGTGACGAGATAAGACACACCCCGCGACTGCATCAATTCAAGATCATGGGTGGTCGTGGTGTTGGTGATAATAACCTTGCCGTTCATATCAAGCGGCATATGCCGGCGAATATATTGAAAATCACCGGCAATGACCGGGCCATAGTGAAACCATTTTTCATACTTTGGCACATTTTCCTCTTGATTTTGGCCGGTCGGGTAAAGCATGCTGATTGGCATCAGTCCAACCACAGGCATGAGGATGGCTGCCAGCCGGCGCAATCGAGCCAGCCCGTAGACAGGAAAGGGCAGGCCTAACCCGAACATCAGATCGCAAAATACCAGATCAAATCCGGCTTGATACAGCGACTCGGCCATACCGTAGCGGTCTGCGGCCACAGGCATCATGGCTTTGCGGGGAACAATCGGCTGGCGGAAGCAAGGCTCGGCCAGTTGGAAAATGTTTCGCTCCAAGGTCAACTTCAGGCCCCGCCCGTCGGTGTAGGGGGTCTGTTTCACGTCTTTGACTAAGTTAAGCCCAGAGCGGAGCGGATAATTCTTGTTGGCCACCCGGACATAAAGTTCGACTCCACCCACGCCAAAAGCGGCCACTTTACCATCCATTTCGGCAAAAAGCGCCCTGGCTCTTTTTTCATCCCCATTGCAGCCAATCCGTTCCAGGATAATCGTTTCTTGACCTAATTGAAACTCAACCTTCTTATCGCGGCTGGAACTGCCCAAACTTATACTTACGACGTGTTTCATAGAATAAATCGCTTTTGCAAAAAGTGGGTAACAATAATTGAAATATTAGAGTTGTGCTACAATAATCCCTAAATTGCTGTCTTATCAAGTGAAAAGTGGGTTAAAAATTTATTTCAATGTGAACGGTTAAGAGTGTGGAAAGTTATATTCCTTTCTTAGAACTATAACTGCTTATAATTCTAAAAACTAAAATTATAATTTGTGGGGATATATTCTAATAAAACACTAAAATAAGTTATAATAACCCTAAAGGTAAGCAGAAAAATGTGAAAAGTGGGATAGATTGTGATTACGGTTCAATTTCGGCAACTGAGTTGAAAACTCGATTGGGCCGATAAGGGAAATTGGTAATCATATCCGGTCGAGTTACCCCGGTTAAAACTAGAATGGTTTCTAACCCACTTTCCAAACCCATTTTTATGTCCGTATCCATCCGGTCGCCAACCATAAAGGTATTTTCAGAATGTTCGCCTAAATAGCGCAGCGCCGAACGCATCATCAGGGGGTTAGGTTTGCCCACAAAATAAGGAGCGAAGCCGGTTGCCTTTTCGATAAGGGCGGCTACTGCGCCACAGGCAGGGGTCAAACCGATTTCGGTCGGGCCGGAGGGGTCGGGGTTGGTGGCGATAAAGGGCGTCCCCGCCCAAATCAATTGGGTGGCGCGAATAATTTTATCGTAAGGGTAGGATTCGGTTTCGCCCAAAATCACGTAATCAGGCTTGTAATCGGTGAGGGTATAACCGACATCGGTCAAAGCCTGGTATAGTCCAATATCGCCCAACACATAAGCCGATCCGTGAGGTTTTTGGGATTGGACAAATGCGGCTGTAGCCATCGCGCTGCTAAAAATCTGCTGGATGCCAATATTAATCCCCGCCGATTGCAATCGGTGGTGTAAATCGGTGGGGGTGTAGCGGGAATTATTGGTCAGAACAAGATATTTATGTTCACCCGCAGCCAATCGTTCAATAAATTCAGCCGCGCCGGGGATGGGATTTTGCCCCTGCACCAGAACTCCATCCATATCAATCAAGTACGTTTTTTTGCTATTCATTATGCTTCCTATCAACTTTCCAGTTACGGAATTGACTGTTGGACCCATTGCAACGGCTCGACGGCAATTCCATTTAACCGCATTTCCCAATGCAAGTGAGCCCCCGTTGCCAAGCCTGTATCACCAATAAAGCCAATTAGCTGGCCCTGTTTCACCTCTTGCCCCACCGCCACAATAAGCTGGCTTTGATGCCAGTAACCACTAAACAAACCCAGGCCGTGGTCAAGCAGGACGGCATTTCCGCGCACGGCTAATTTTTCGGCCAGCACAATTTTCCCCGCCGCCGGAGCATAAATGGGTTTCCCGACATCGCCGCCAAAATCGGTTCCGGCGTGAAAGGTCAATTCGCTGCCGCCGTTATAATTCCGCCGGGTGCCAAAATTGCTGGTAACTCGCAAACTGTCCAGCCCGACCGGATACCAAAAGGCCCCCTGCCAGTAGGGCTGCGGCGATACCTGGGACCATAGGTTGTCCAACTTTTCCTGCTCTACCCGGATGAGTTCGGGGTCGAGTAACCCTCCTCGTTCAGGGTCAAGCTGGATGTTTTCCTGTCCGTAAGGGCCTTCAACCACTCTGACTTCCTTAAGGAGAGTCACTTGTGAACCATTGGGTAGGTTAGCAGTGATTTTTATAGGATAAACATTCGGTTCAGTCATCGCGTGAATAGCCGCAATGCCCCAAAATTGTCCATTACCGCTATCCCTAAAGAGAATAGGTCGCCCTTCAAAATCGCCGCTGAGCGTTGCTGTTGTCGCTAATTTTACCCTGATAACCAGGGTGCGCCCTTGAATAATGGTTGGTTCGGAAAGTTCGACGGCGGCAAAGGGCGCGGCCAGGGTTTCTGGGGTGGGGGGAATGGTGCCGGGAATCTGGAGGGTTTGTCCCACTTGCAGCAAGTCGGGATTGGCTAAATGGTTAGTCAGGATGATTGTTTCCAGCGAAACGCCGTAGGCGGCGGCAATCGTAAAAAGGGTTTCGCCGGGCTGAACCGTGTGGGTTTGGTCAACTCGACCGGGCGATAGAGCAGGCGGAGCAGCCGTTACTTGCCGGGAAACAGCCGGCAAGACAAGTTGTTGGCCGGGGAAAAGAAGGTTCAGGTTTGATAAACGGTTTGCCAGCGCAATCTCTGTGGGTAACAGATTAAACCGGCGGGCAATCGCGTTGAGGGTATCGCCCGGCTGAACTGTATAAACAAAGGTTCCCTGTTGTTGCCTGTTTCCTTCTTGGGCCGCAGTTGGCCTTGCCAACACGCTGGAACCAAAAACCAGAAGCCCCAAAACAACAGCTACTTTCATAAAGTTCTTGACTGATTTCATATTATGTCGCCCAAGTAAGATTACTTATATTTTAACCATAACGGCAAAATGCGCTAGTAGAAAAAAGAAAACCGCCCCTTTGGGCGGTTTTCTTTTGAGGTATAGCGCATAGTTGACGATATTAGCACTTAAACCGACGTATTGACGGGTCGGATACCATCATAAACCTGATGCCCGCCAATAGTACGCAGGATGAGTTCAGGCGTTTTTTTGTGTAACATTTCATAAATTTCTAAGGACGTTAAAGGAGTATTGTCGTTGGCGATAAAAAGGCGGAAGATGGAACGAGTCAAGGGTAAACTGTCATCAATAAAATTGGGTTGTTGACCGCAATGGGTTTGAATAATATGCCAGAGCATATCTATTTGAAAAACCTCACCCGTTTCTGGATTGACCCAATCAAAGGTTTGGTTTTCGGTTGGGTGAAGATTTTTGGCCTCTGGGCAGAGATGACCCTGTAAATACGCGCCCAAACTTTGGCGCTGTTTCCGCCACCAGGCAAAATCTATATGAAATTTTGTCTCAAGGGTTGGTTTTATATATTTGGCCATAGCTCAAGAAAGTTTTCCTGCTAATCTCGAAGATTGGGATCGTAAATCCAGTAGCCATTCTTCATGGGAATAAAGCAGCGGTGGCTCACCAGCTCCTGGAAAATTGTACCCGGCGCTGCCCGCCGGACCACGTTGACCGCACTGTAAAGCGTTTTGGCGTGGACGGTACTCTGTGGGTTGAGCTTGGACAACTCTGGAAATACCTGGCAGAGAATATCATAAATGGACAGCTTTTTTTCTGAGGCGTTTAGCCAAAGCGCATCTATTTGAGCCTGGTTTGACTCGCCAATAATCATAAGTTCATCATATTTGCAATTAATGGCTTCTTTGCTCATCTGGAAAACCAGCTTGTTGCCGCTGACACTAGCCGTCCGGACCCAATCACGTTGGGAGCGCATCGCCTGGTAGTCCACAATAACCCGCATGGGATTGTCGGTACGTTTGATATTGATATAAGCCCCTACCGGCAGTTTATTTTTGTTGTACCATTCATCCAAACCAAAAACATATTTATCGTTCAGGACAGTCCAGCCGGGAAAGGTGTTGCCGGTACGACCATCAACAAATTCAAAAAGGACCGGGTTGTAATGGCTGCTGGGAAAGAGCGTTTCCGTTTTGGGGGTCAGGGGCAGCGTCCCCACCCGCCGATGGGGGTAATTGAGCACAATTGTCACACTTTGCGGGTTGGGATCAACAGGCGAAAGATGCTCAACCGGCGTTGCTTCATCGTCAATTTCGGTCAATAACGCCAGCAAATCTTCATCAAACAAATCAATATCGTAAGATTGATTACTATCCAACTGTAGACGGCGGGGGGTATGATGCGCTTCCGGAGGTTCAATCCGTTCCAAATACCACAATACTTGTCCGGTTGGCCCTACATCATCAAACCGCTCATCATTGGCCAGCCGGTAGCTCACCGAGAAACGTAGCGTGTCGGTAATATCTTTACCTTCGGCCAGACCCATTTGTTCAATCAGCGCGTCAACGCTTAAGGGGCCATTGTTAATATCAATGGCAGCATCAGCAATATTAAATAAACCCTCATGAAAGTCCGGCAGCAGATCACGCAAGAAATAGTGCTCGTGAAACTTTACAAAGTCGTTACTGTTTTTAAGAGCAGCTTCAACTTTGGGACGGATAAACTCAAGATAGGTCTGGTAAATTTCTTCGGGGGGCATTAACCCTTGCAAACTGGCCAGACTCTGGTTGGTATCTAAATTAAGCGGATGGGGATGGTCAAAATTAGCCGCAAACTCGTGGGTAGGGCTGCCATTGGCAAAGCTTACCTCGATAACCGTAAACGTGCCATGAATCGGGTGATGGCCCTGGCGAGTCGTTTTAACCGTACCAACGGCAAAATCCAAATGAGGAAAAACTACTTGCTCACCAACGGCATAGCTTTCTTTGGGTTGATACAGTTTTCCCTGTTGAAATTCACTCCGGGCCGCTAATTCCTCGGCCTGGTACTGGCGTTTTACCAGGGCCAAAGCAATTTCGTCAAGGGTAAAGACGCGGTTGTTTTCTAAAATTTGGTTATATATAAATTCTAAATCTTTGCTGTTAACTGTAAACTGGCCTTGCCAATAGGCCGGGGTCTGAGTTTTGCGCTGAACCAAGATGAGGTATTCCTCTAAAAAATTTGGAGATTATGATTTCTGCCAAACGGCAATATCAAATTATACTCTTATTGAGAAGGCTTGACAAATTGCGAATATTCTTGCTTGTTTAGCGGGCCGACCGGCGCTTGGTAGATCATCAAATGGTCATTTTTATGAAGCAAAAAAAAGACACTCACTTGGGAGGGAGTGAGTGTCTTTTCCTCTCAGGGTCGGGTGGGGTCGCTTTCCCTGAGAAATCCTGTCGCATCGGCAAAATAAATCTTGGGGAAGATTTTTCCAGCGTCAGTCAGGCCGATAATTTTTAGAAGAGGCTTTTGGCTGTGGGTGCAGCCGTAAATGGGAGGGTTTCGACGCAACAGGCTTAATTGCTACCACTATAACATGCATGCTCATTTGAGTCAGTAAATTTATCGTAAATTTTTTTTGATTGCCTGAATCAGCCGGTTTGCCCCGCCTATGGTAAAATGCTACATTGATTTACAGCGCACAAAATTTTCAGGGAAGGTTCATTTGTATCGTGTTTAGACTGCGTCGCTCTGATTTTCCAGCCGAAAAAGAGGAGAATCGCCGGCCCATTACCCGCGCCCAATGGGAGGGGTATCGTCGTTTGCTGCGGTACGTTAGCCCGTATCGGGGACGGATGATTCTGGCAGTGATAGCCCTGATTGCCGGCACGCTGTTGGGATTGGTCATGCCGCTGGTGGTGCGAAACATCGTTGATGTGGTATTTGTGGAGCAAAACTTGACTCTGCTCAATCGCTCAACCGCTTTGCTGACCCTAGTTTTTCTGGCCCAGGCTTTTTTTAGCTTTGTCAATCGCTTTAATACTGCTCTGGTAGGCGAGCGTGTGGTAGCCGACCTGCGCCAGCAGCTTTATCGCCACCTGATGACCTTATCGCTCCGCTTTTATGCCGATCGGCGCACCGGTGAATTGGTTTCGCGCGTCACCAATGATGTCACTACTTTGCAGGCAGCGGTAACGGATAACTTGGTAACTTTGTTACAGCAGGGCTTGACCCTCATTGGTGGAGTGATTTTTCTGTTTTGGCTCGATTGGCGGTTGACCAGTGTTATTTTGGGTGGGATACCTATTGTTACTTTAACGATGGTTTACCTGGGGCGAAAAATCCGGCGGGCGGCAGCCGAGATGCAGGATCGGCTGGCCGAGGCTGCGGCGGTGGTGGACGAGACCATCGGCAATATTCGGGTTGTCAAATCTTTTGCCCGCGAGGCTTATGAGATCACCCGCTTTACGGCCAAAATCGAAGAGACTTTTACGGCGGCGATGCGGCGGGTCAAAATCTCGGCTATTTTAGCACCCATTATTGGATTTATGGCTTTTATGTCCCTTACCATTACCCTCTGGTTTGGCGGCTACGAGGTGCTTCAGGGCTACCTGTCGCCCGGTGGGCTGATTGCTTTTTTGATTTACACTATGTTGGTGGCGGGGCCGATTGCCGCTTTTTCGGGCTTGTACAGCCAGTTTCAAGCCGCCCTGGGCGCCACCGAGCATATTTTTGAACTGCTCGATTTGCAGCCTGAAATTGCCGATGCCCCCCATGCCTACCCATTGCCGACAATTATGGGCCGAGTAAAGTTTGAAGCGGTCAGTTTTGAGTATGACTCGCGCTTGCCTGTGTTGCACCAGGTGTCAATAGAGGTCCAGCCGGGTCAGGTGGTGGCGCTGGTCGGGCCGAGCGGAGCCGGTAAAACGACGCTGGTCAATCTCATTCCCCGTTTTTACGATGTAACTTCCGGTTGTATCACGATTGATAACCACGATTTGAGACAGGTCACGCTGTTGAGTTTGCGCCAGCAAATCGGCGTGGTACCGCAGGAAACAGCATTATTTTCTGACACGATTCGGGAGAACATTCGTTATGGCAAACTGGAGGCAACTCAGGCTGAGATTGAAGCTGCTGCTCGCGCCGCTAACGCTCACGAGTTTATTGTCAATATGCCCCAAGGATATGAGACTCGTGTGGGTGAGCGCGGCATCAAGCTGAGCGGGGGTCAGCGCCAGCGGATTGCGATTGCCCGCGCCATCCTCAAAGACCCCCGCATTCTTATCCTGGATGAGGCCACTTCGTCGTTGGACAGCGAGTCGGAGCAGTTGGTCCAGGAAGCCCTGGAACGTTTGATGAAATCGCGGACTACATTTGTGATTGCGCATCGTTTGAGTACCATTATCAATGCCGATTGGATTTTGGTTATGGATGGTGGTCGCATTGTGGAACAGGGCACTCACGCCGAACTGGTGAGCCGGGCGAATGGTTTATATCAAAAATTACATGCGCTGCAATTCAGGTTTTCGGAGGTGGAAGAAATTGTCAATTATTAATGGTCAATTATCAATTGTTAATTGGCCGTGAAAGGCTCCTGGCGCATGGCCCGCCTGGCGGGCGTGGATATTAATGTCCACTGGAGCTTTAGCTTTATCATTGTCTGGATTATCCTGCAAGGGGCGTTGAGCCACGGCAAGCTTGAAGGGATTGTTTTCGCTTTGGTGGCCGTGCTGCTGCTGTTTGTCTGTGTGACCCTGCACGAGTTGGGGCATGCCTTCATGGCCCAGTGGCTCAATATCCGGGTGAAAAATATCATTTTGCTGCCCATTGGTGGGCTGGCGCAGATGCAATCGCTGCCGGAAAAGCCGGAACACGAAATGTTGATTGCCGGAGCCGGGCCGGCGGTGAATCTGTCCATTACCATGGCTTTGGTTCCAGCGGCGCTTATGTTTAGTGAAGAGGCTCTGCTACGGGGTTTTTTAGCCTCGCCGGGTACGGTGCTTGAAGCTGTCATGCAATCTTTTTTTCAAGAGGGCGCGCTGCTGGGGCTGATTATTTTTCTGTTGTTGTCTAATGCCATCCTGTTTGTGTTTAATTTAATCCCGGCCTTTCCCATGGACGGCGGGCGCATTCTGCGGGCTGTGCTGGCCCTCTTTCTTTCATACCCTCTGGCCACCCGAATTGCCGTAGCAATAGGCTATACTATTGCCCTGTTGCTGGTCCTCGGCGCGTTCCACTTTAGAAATCCGGGGCTGCTTTTTGTGGCGGTCTTTGTATTCATTGCCGGGCGGCCGGTGCGGGTGAAGCCGGCGCAACAAAGCTTATCCCCTTTTTTGAACAGCCGGGATTGACTTTTTACTTGACCGACTCCGCCTTAAGTTCGACCTCATCTGTCACCATCCATTGGTCGGTACCCTGCCGGGTAACAGTCAACTGCCGGCCCTGATAGCCCGACCCATCGCCGCGATAAACGTTGACGGTGGCAATCTGCTGATCTTCGCTGAACTGAATTTCCTGAATATAAAGATAGTTGGCCGTTTGGGGTCGGGTGGCAAAATATTCCTGACCGCCGGCCGGATAGAGCCAGACAGTATGACCCCCGTTTTGATTCTGCCCGTCAAATCGGATGCGGGGTTCATCGCGCCGGAAGTGAATCACTAAATCTTTGACCGGCCCACGTTTAGCCCGTTCATAGGCAAAAACAGCTTGGCGGACTTCATTGTTGCGTAGAAACATGGGATTGACCGGCCCACAAGCGATGATAGGTAGTAATAAGACGACAAAAACAAAAAAGTAATCCCTTGTTTGAGAATTATTTCGACAGATGTTGGTTATCAGATTTCGGGCCTCCGAAGAAGGTTTTACCCTTCGAGCACTTTCGCTTCTTCCCACAAGGCATCCATTTCCTCAATGGTCATGTCAGTCAAAGCTTTGCCCTGAGCCACTGCCAGCAGTTCCAGCCTTTTGAAGCGGCGAGTAAAGCGAGCATTGGTGGCGCGTAAGGCGCTCTCCGGGTCAACCTTGCGCCAGCGAGCCAGGTTGACGGCGCTAAACAATAAATCCCCAATTTCAGACTCCAGATCAGACGGATGAGTGGCTTCGGTAATTTCCCGGGCCTCTTCGATCAATTTATCCAATACGCCCTCAATCGTCGGCCATTCAAAACCCACCCGAACCACCCGTTTGGAAATGGTCAGGGCTTGGGCCAACGCTGGCAGCGCCGCCGGAACGCCATCCAACACTGAAGAGGGGGTTTCATTTTGGCCATTTGACGTGGCCCGTTCAGCCCGTTTGATTGCCTCCCAATTCGTTGTCACCTCATCCGCCCCGTTAACCGTAACGTCTCCGAAGACGTGGGGGTGACGCCGTACCAGTTTGCGGTGGATGTGACCAATCACGTCGCCCATTTTAAAATCGCCAGCCTCAGTGGCAAGCTGAGTGTGCAGTAAAATTTGGAGCAGCAAATCGCCTAACTCTTCGGCCAGCGCGGTTGGATTGGCCGCGTCTAGCGCCTCCAACACTTCATAGGTTTCTTCCAACAGAAACGGACGCAGGCTGTAATGGGTTTGCTCTCGATCCCAGGGACAGCCTTCGGGGGCGCGCAAATGAGCAATCGTTTCCTGAAAGGTGGGCAAACTGTTGTTAGTCAGGTCGGCGGGCAGGTAGAGCAGTGTCAATTCGTCAAACCAGGGCTGCTGACCCAACTGGTCCAGGGGACCAGACCAAATTTGGGCCAACCCTTGCACTAACGTCACAGTAAAGTTTTCGGCGTAAGCATTTAGCAAAACCTGTTTGACTCGCCCAGCCAGAGCCGGGTTGGACAGCCCGGTTACCAGCGCCGGTTGGTCCGGGGCCAGCGGAGGGTGATGCAAACGTGCCACTTCGTCGGCGCGGGCAATTTGGAGCTTGTGCAATGTTTCCAGCTTCACTGCGGTTGCCGCCGCCTCGACCAGGCTCAGACCAGGAATAAGGGTCAGCGGGACTCGCTGGGCTTCTGCCAGGGCGCGAATATGAGGGAGGGTGGCGTCTTCAAGCGGGTGGCCGGGCACGGCATAGATGACGCCTGTTTCGCGCTGGCCCAGGCGCACCACTTCGGCGGCCAACTGTTTAGGCCCATCCCCGGCGGCAGGGAAGGTCTCGGTCAGGGAACAGATTTTGGCCGGAATGTCGGCCAGGCTGGGGTGAGAAGTAGCGCGAACATAGATTTCAGTTGCTTGTTGAAGCAAGGTGTCGGCCGCGCGGGTCCAGTGTTGGCTGTCGCCAGGCCCCAGGCCGACCATACTAATACCAGAGGGCATACTTTTCTCCACAATTTAAGGTCATGTTATTCTACCACGAGCCGTTGCTTTGGGCTATCCATTCCGGCTGTCTGCCAGACCCAATTTTCTGTAACGATTTTGGTAACGATTGTCAGACGCACTGGGAGTACACTCAAGACAAATTTAATAATAAATTTGCTGGCAACCCGATTTAGCCGGGGAACCCTGCCAAAAAAGCGTTGACTTTTGGGTAGCCACCCCTTATAATGAAACTGCTACCCTCACCGAATCCTAAAATTTACTTTATTTGTCGAGGAAGAATGAGAAAAAAACTGATCTTTGCTGTTATTGCTTTATTAGTCCTATCCGTCCTGGCTTGTTCTTTCGATTTTAGCTCGGCCAACATCAGTGAGGCCAAGCTGGCTAAAGACCCTGAGGGCAGCCAACCAACGACCACTTTTGCTCAAGATGAAGCTTTCTACTGTGTCGTTCAATTGGCCAACGCCCCCGATGACACCAATGTTAAGGCCATCTGGACGGTCATCGAAGCTGAAAATACCGACCCTAATCTGGTGATTAATGAAACCGAGATTGATAGCGGGGATGGGCAAATTCATTTTGATCTGACCAATGACAAACTCTGGCCCGCCGGCAAATACAAGGTAGACCTGTATCTCAACGACAAGTTGGACCGCACCCTTGAATTTCAAGTGGAAGCAGCGGTAGCGGCAGTGGCTGAGGCCGAGCCGACGGCCACCCCTGAACCAACCGACGAGCCTACCGCCACCCCCGAACCAGAGCCAACGCCCGAACCGACTGCTGAACCGACCGAGGAAGTAACGGTTGAGCCAACCGAAGAAGCTACCGCCGAACCGACTGTCAATGCGGCAGGTGATGTGCTGCAATTACCCACTGAGGAAGCCACCGAGGAATCGAAATTTGAACCACTTCCTTTTAAGGAAGAGCCTTACGTCCATCCCTCTAAAGCCTTTACTTTTGCCATACCCGAAAGCTTTGAAGGTATTCGCGGTGATAGCACCAGCGTCTCTTTTGGCAATGATCGTTCGGTCGTGGCGATCGAATTTCTCAACACGAAGAAGCCGTTCAGCAGCAAAGAGATGGATAGCTTCATTAAAGAAGTGGTCAAGCTGGTTATGGATAACTATGAAGCCACCGACCACAAAGTGCTGGAACAAAAGACAACTGACAACGACGATATCTTTGTGGCCGTATCTTATGAGTCTGAGAATGGCGCTGGCGATGCCGATTTCATCTTTACCCAGCGCAAGGAAATTGTGTTCCTCATCTATTTTATAACAGTTGACTACGAGGAAATGGAGCCAACCTGGCAAAAAATCATCGCAAGTTACGAAGTTGATGAGGAAGCCGCTCGGGCCGCTGCCCCAGCAGAAGCGCCCGCGCCTAAGCCTACCCAGCCGCCCGCTCCAGCCGGTCCTTCGATCCCAGCCGGCAAAGGCATGCTCACTTACAGCAACCGTACCGATGTAGATTTTGTGATTGATGTTATTGGGCCAACCAACACTTCCCAGGTGGTGCCGCCCGGCCAAACCAAGGAATTTATCCTCGACCCCGGGCACTATACGATCAATGCCCACTCCGCGGGCGGCAAATATTACGTGCCTTCGTATGAGTTCGATATCGCCGCCGGCCAACTGCTGCGGGACGGGGTACAGTAGAGTTTCAAGATTTCAGTATCAATCCAAAGAAGGGCGACTCTCAAGAGTCGCCCTCTTTTTATTCTTGCCAGAAGTACAAAGTAACCACTCTTGAAATCAGTTAAAGTCTGGATTTGGACGAATCGTTTATTGGGAGTATAAAAGGTTCTGGTGTAATCAATTTAGGCAACTCCAAGAAAATAATTACTCAGTATTCGTCTTGCGTGTTGCGTGTTGCGTGAGGTAAAGCAGACGGAACACGCAAGACGCAACACGTTTTGGTTAATTAAATCTTGGAACTGCCTTATATTTGAGGAATCGGCATGGACTCAGCAGAATTGATCCTGACTCATCTGGAGGCCCTCTACCACGCCATTGTTCAGGCGGTAACAACAGACAGCAGCGCTGCCTGGGGCGAATTGGGCCAAAATGCTAAAGGCGACCAGGTCAAATGGTTTGATCTGGCTGCAGATCGGGCGGTCTGCGCCTACCTGGAACAACAATTTCCCTGCCCGGTCACTTTACTCTCCGAAGAGGGTGAGCCGCGCAGTTTTGGCCGCGGCGAGCCGGAGTGGACGATGGTGTTGGACCCGGTAGACGGCTCCGACAATTTCTCGCGGGGGCTTGCCCCGGCGGGCACGGCTGTAGCCCTGATTCCGGCCGGGCTGCCGGTGGCGGTTGATACGGTTGAGTTTGCCCTGGTGGGGAGTTTGTACCGCTCTCAGGTTTGGCGGGCGGCGCGAGGCAAGGGAGCATGGCGCGACGGCCACCGCCTGCGGTCCAGCGCAACTACGCGGCTGGCAGAAGCCGTGATTAATTGTGATGTCGCCGGAGCTACTGTTCAGCCGGCCCTGGCCGAAGTTTTGGCTCAAGCTCGCTCTGTGCGCTCTTTTGGAGCAACGACGATAGTTTTGGCCAATGTGGCGGACGGTTCGCTGGAGGCGCACTTGGATTTACGCGGCCAGCTTACCGCCGAGAATTTTCTGGGGCCGGGTCTTATCATCCGCGAGGCTGGGGGGATAATAACCGGCCCTCAGGGGGAGTCCTTACCTCCCCTTCAATCCTTGACTGATTGCTACTCACTTATCGTGGCAGCTAACCATGAATTACACGCGATTCTGTTACAGCACTTAAACATAGTTTCCGGGGATGAAAGTGTCATTGCGAGGCCATAGGCTGCGCGAAAACCTATCAGGTTTGCTTAAAATCTGAAATACTCCCCTCTTCTGTTTTATTTGCCAGCTCTTAGCCCAAATGGTATAATCGAAATTCGTTAAAATTTGTACAATCTGCATTAATTGAGAAATTTGCCACAGATTGTTAAGTTTCTCAGGGGATGCGGTCAGGAGAAGATCATTATGAACGACCAAAATGCAACTGTAGTGGATCCGGTGTCAACCGGCGAAGCTGTTGAAACGCCCTCCGTTGAGACTGAACCCACACCAGTAGAAAATAATACAACGGAGGCTAACTCAGCCGCCACTGAAAATCCGTCTGTGAGCGAAGGATTATCCATTCACAATTTACAAATCGGTCAACGGCTGACCGGCAAGGTGAAAAATATCGCTGATTTTGGAGCTTTTGTGGATATTGGTATTGCCCAGGATGGCCTGGTTCACATCTCTGAATTGGCCAAGCAAAACGTAGAAAAAGTGACAGATGTGGTGAGTCAAGGGCAAGAGGTTGAGGTTTGGGTTAAAAAGGTTGACACCAAACGTGGCCGCATCAGCCTGACCATGATCAAGCCGATTGCCTTGAAATTGAAAGACGTGGCTGAAGATGCTGAAATAGAAGGCGTTGTGACCCGGTTGGAGCCTTACGGGGCTTTTGTAGATATCGGCACCGACCGGGATGGCCTGGTCCATATTTCTCAGATCACCTATGATTACATCAAACATCCTGAAGATGCCTTAACCGTCGGCCAAAAGGTCAAGGTTAAAGTTTTGAAAGTGAACCGCAAAAAACGCCAGGTAGATTTATCCATTAAAGCGTTGTTACCGCCGCCGCCCCCACCCGAAGAAGTAAAGAAAGCAGATGAGGTGAAACCGCAGCCCCGCCGGCAAGAAGCAGTGGAAGAAGCAGAAGCCTTTGAAGAAGAGCCGATTCCAACGGCGATGGCTGTGGCTTACGCCGCCCTGCACGGCGAATTACCCTATGAGAAATCGGGTAAGGGAGGCGGTTCAGCCAAAGCCAAAGGCAAACGCCGCCGAGAAATGGATGACATTGTCGCCCGGACCCTGGCCAATCGTAGTTAATTCGGAGAGTTTCTATCAAAAAGCCGACTCATTGAAGTCGGCTTTTTGTTTTTTGAGTTTACTCATACCGAACTGTTCTAAATTTCACCAAAATTCAAGCTGTGCTATAATCGGCCCGTATTTATTGGGAATTTTGGAATTCTTGGAAAATTGTTGTTACTGAACTGTAACTGAAGTGTTATAGAATAAAAAAACCCGACTGATCCATTTAAAAGCCTGACTTTAGATTACCTAACCTGGCCGAGCCAGAACCAAAAAGGAACACAGAGCTACACAAAGACTCCACAGAGACACACAGAGAGTTCTAAAAATTCCTCTGAGAAACTCTGTGACTTCTCCGGGCTTCTCTGTGTAACAACTTCTTGCTCACCGTACAAGAATCTGACTCATAAGGTACTATTCACCTGCCAAACGGCGATGCTTGGTTGAAAGCACAGACAAACAATCTCGGTGTTTGATCTGTTAGCTTTGACATTTATTTCAGGAGGTGTGTATGACCCTTGACCCAAAAGTAAAACGATTGCGTGAGTTGAAGGCTAAATCAAAGCAGGGGGGGGGTCCCGCCCGGCTGCAAGCTCAACGTGAAAAAGGAAAATTGACCGCCCGTGAGCGGATTGAAATCTTATTAGATGAAGGCTCATTCCGTGAGATAGATGCTTTTACCACCTCACATACCACAGATCTGGGTTTTAATGAAAAGAATCCCCTGGGGGATGGGGTCGTAACCGGCTACGGAACCATTGACGGACGCCTGGTTTATGTCTTTTCACAGGATTTCACCATATTTGGCGGCAGTTTGGGCCGCGCCCACGCCAATAAGATTATCAAGCTGCAAGACCTGGCCCTCAAAAACGGAGCGCCCATTATCGGGCTGAACGACTCTGGCGGGGCGCGGATTCAGGAAGGGGTGGTCAGCCTGGGCGGTTATGCCGACATCTTTTTGCGTAATACCCTTAGCAGCGGCGTGATTCCCCAAATCTCCTGCATTCTCGGCCCCAGCGCCGGGGGTGCGGTTTATTCGCCGGCTATTACCGATTTCATTTTTATGGTCAAGGGAACCAGCTACATGTTTGTCACCGGCCCCGATGTGGTTAAATCGGTGACTCACGAAGAAGTAACCTTTGAAGAACTGGGTGGGGCGGCCACCCACAACGAAATCAGCGGTGTGGCCCATTTTGCTGCTGAAAGTGAAGAACATGCCCTGTTTACTGTGCGCACCCTGCTAAACTATTTGCCTCGTAACAATATGGAAGACCCGCCCACCATCGTTTGCCAGGATGACCCGCTGCGCACGGAAAATAGACTCAACACCATCATTCCTGATAACCCCAACAAACCCTATGACATGCACGAAGTAATTACTGCCATTGTGGATGAGGGTAAATTTTTAGAAGTGCAAGAGCATTACGCTCGCAATGTCATCGTTGGGTTTGCCCGCCTCAACGGCCGGAGCGTGGGGATTGTCGCCAATCAGCCGGCCGTATTGGCCGGGGTGCTGGATATCAATGCCTCGGTCAAGGCGGCCCGTTTTGTTCGTTTTTGTGACTGTTTTAATATTCCTTTGATTACCCTGGAAGACGTACCCGGTTTTTTGCCGGGGTTGTCTCAGGAGCATGGGGGGATTATTCGGCATGGGGCCAAGCTGCTCTATGCCTTTGCCGAAGCGACTGTGCCCAAAATTACCGTGATTACCCGCAAGGCCTATGGCGGCGCGTATGACGTGATGAGCAGCAAGCACCTTCGCGGCGATATTAACCTGGCCTGGCCCACCGCCGAAATTGCGGTGATGGGACCGGAGGGGGCCATCAATATTTTGTACCGCAAAGAATTGGCCGAAGCGGAAGACCCCGAAACGCTGCGAGCGCAGTTGGTGCAGGAGTATCGCGATACCTTTGCCAACCCCTATGTTGCGGCCAGTTGGGGTTACCTTGATGACGTGATTGAACCCAACCAGACCCGGCCTATTCTTATCAACGCGCTGGAAATGCTGCAAAGCAAACGTGATGAGAATCCCCCTAAAAAACACGGGAATATTCCACTGTAGCAGGGTAACAAAGTAGCAAGTAGCAGTCTTGCTACTTGCTACCCTGCTACCTGCTGTTTGTGAGGAAAGTTTATGCTAAAGAAAATTCTAATAGCTAACCGGGGAGAGATTGCGGTCAGGATCATTCGGGCCTGCCAGGAGTTGGGGTTGGATGCGGTGGCCGTCTATTCCGAGGTGGACCGCATGGCTCCCCACGTGCGTATGGCCAACGAAGCTTACGCCATCGGCCCCGCCTCTGCTGTTGAAAGTTATCTTCGGGGCGATAAAATTATCGAAGTCGCTAAAAAATGTGGGGCGGATGGCATCCATCCCGGCTACGGCTTTTTGGCGGAAAACGCCAATTTTGCCGAAGCAGTCATCGAGGCTGACCTGACCTGGATCGGCCCGCCCCCGGAGGCCATTCGCTTGATGGGTGATAAAGTTTCGGCCCGTGAGACGATGAGCCAGGCCGGAGTGCCTTTGGTACCCGGCACCGGCAAGTCGAGCCGTATGAGCAATGACGAACTGCTGGCGGCTGCCCAAACAATTGGCTTCCCGCTGTTGGTAAAGGCGGCGGCGGGCGGCGGCGGCAAGGGTATGCGGAATGTCTCCAAAATGGAAGATTTGCCCGAAGCCATTCGCACCGCCCGCCGGGAAGCCCAATCGGCCTTTGGCGATGACCGGGTTTACCTGGAAAAGTATATTGAAAATGCCCGCCATATTGAAATCCAGATTTTGGGGGATGAGCACGGTAATGTGGTTCACCTGGGCGAGCGGGAATGTTCTATTCAGCGCCGCCATCAGAAGTTAATCGAAGAGGCCCCGTCGCCGGTGGTGGATGAAGAGCTGCGCCAGAAAATGGGTGAGATTGCCGTAACGGCAGCCAAATCGGTCAACTATTGTTCAGCCGGAACGATGGAATTTGTGCTGGACAAAGACCGAAACTTTTACTTTTTGGAGATGAATACCCGCCTTCAGGTGGAGCATCCGGTTACGGAAATGGTCACCGGGGTGGATATTGTTAAAGAAATGCTGCGTATTGCTTCGGGCCGCAAGCTGCGCTATGAGCAGAAAGATATCCAGGTGAAAGGTTGGGCCATCGAGTGCCGCATTCTGGCCGAAGACCCGCGCAATAATTTTATGCCGGCCATTGGGCAGATTATCGGCCTGACCAACCCCACCGGACCGGGTGTGCGCCTCGACAGCGGCATCTACTTTGGTTCGGAGGTAACGCCTTTTTACGACTCGATGCTGGCCAAGTTAATTGTGCTGGCCGAAACGCGGGGCGAAGCCATTTTGCGCATGCGCCGCGCCTTGGAAGAGTTTCGGATTACCGGCCTGCCGACAACGATTCCCCTCCATATTCAATTGATGAACTCCACTCGCTTCCAGGCCGGGCAGTTTGATACCAATTTTCTGGAGCATAACTTCAGCTTTAATCAAAAGCTCGACCCGGCCCTGGTGCGCGTCGCCGCCGTAGCTGCTTCGCTAATGGCCCATCAACGCAATCAACAAGCCATTTTGCTGCATCAAGGCGGGGCCAGCCCCTGGCGTTTGTATGGACGGCGCGAGGCGCTCGACCGGCGGCTGAGATAAAAGGCTAAGGCTGAGGTTAAGGCTGAGGAAATTCTCTTTCTCAGCCTTAGCCTTCGACTCAGCCTCATGATGAGGTAAAACTATGAAATACATCACTACCGTTGGCAACGAACAATTTATTATTGATATCAACCAGGATGGCCAGGTGACGCTTAACGGCGAAATTGTCAATGCCGAAATGCGGCAGACGATGGACACGACCCTCTACTCGATCCTGATAGACAACGAGTCGCACGACATCCGCATGAACGAGGGGGAGGGGGTCTATATAGTCCAGCTCAGCGGCCAGATTATCGAGGTGGTGGTCGAAGATGAGCGGACGCGCCGTCTGGCTGGCCTCAAGAGCAGCGCCGGCGCCGCCACCGGCGAGGTAGTCATCAAGGCGTCCATGCCGGGGGTGGTGGTCGAAGTTCCGGTTGAGCAGGGGCAGCAGGTGAAACGGGGCGACATTGTGCTGATTTTGGAATCTATGAAAATGCAAAATGAGTTAAAAGCGCCGCGTGATGGCGCCATTCACGCTATCCGGGTCGAACCGGGTACCAAAGTGGACCAGAATGCGATTTTGTTAACCATTGCCTGAGGCTTGGGGCTATGGTATTACCCCTGTCTGAGGTTCAATTTGCTACTCTTTATAGTCTCCATCAAGACATACAGCCGCCTGAATTGACCTTAACCTCTGATATCTGCACTATCGGGCGCTCAACCACATGCGATGTTATCTTTACTGGGCAAAGAATTGTCTCGCGCCTGCATGCCAAAATTGAGCGGGAAGGTCCACGTTATGTTTTGCGCGATGCCAACAGTGCCAACGGCACATTTGTAAATGAACGACGAATTTTTGAACCCCATCTTCTTCAGGATGAGGATGTGATTGGCCTGGGGGGGCCGCAGGCTATGCTCCGCTTTTCCGACCCGGATCCGACTGATGTGGTGGCTGGCGGTCTATATTACAATGGGCGCAGTCTGAAATTTTTTTTGGGTCAGCACCATCTGGATTTAACCCCCGGCGAGTTTCGACTGCTCCATCACCTTTATCAACATTTGGGCGATGTTTGCACCCGTCAGAGTTGCGCCGAGGCTGTCTGGAGCAGACCCTATGATCCCGGCCCGGATGATGAGGGGCTTGACCGGATGATTAGCAATATTCGCCATAAATTGCGCCAGCTTGACCCCAAAATAGAGCCAACCCAGATGATCAAAACCCGCCGGGGTTTGGGCTATGAACTGGCTTTGGAAACTCTGTTTTAGAACTCTGATTGCGGTAGATTTTCCTCTTTATCAGTAGCGCCGGATACAATTTGTCCGGCGCTATTTTTTTCTCCTCTGTAAACCCTAAGCTAATCCGAAGGTAAATTCCCTGTACGGAGCCGGCCAACTCTGTTAGACTAAGAGTAGGTTTGAGCCTACATCATTAAATCAAAAGTTGCTTGTTGGGGAACGCATGCGTACCGCCCTCTCAAGGGTGGTGGGGACCCCAAACTCAATAAGCCTCTAATCCAAACGGAGGTAAATTGAGATGTTGACGCAACGGATGATCAAAGTTTTAGTTAAAGTAGCCCTGTTGTTGGCTATGGCTTGTGGGTCCAGTGTAGTAGCCAACGGGCTGGGAATGGCGGTTACACCGGTCTATGCTTGTCAAAATAGTAGCGGTGGTGGTGGTGGCTGCTAATAAAATCAAATAACCAATCCGTCGTGGCTGTTAAGAATTTTTACCAGGATAGCCACGACGGAAATGGCTTATCGCTCTAACTCCAACCGCATGGAATTCAACTTATGATGATACTGATGTAGACGCGGTTGCAAATGGCGATAGAATTGTTGAACATGAGGTGGGCTGATGAGTTGATCCACCTCGTGCCATCGCCTTATAGCTTCAGGGGCATTTCTCCGGGCTAATTCACACTCACCTATATCTAACAATAGTTCAATTTCTTCAAACTGGATACCCAGGCTGCGCCATAACCCCAACGATTTTTCCAGGTAAAAATCAGCTTCAGTCCATTTGGCTTGATGGAAATAAATTAACCCTAAACCATTCCATGATCGGGCTAATTCTGTTAAGTTTGTACATTGCTGAAAAATGGCTTCAGCCTGTTTGGTACAAACTTCGGCTTTAGCCCAATCCCCTAATAGCCTATAAGCCTTTCCTTGATTGATATAAATTCTACCAATAGCCACAAATTCCCCTATTTGTTCGGCCTGCTGTAAACCTTTTGCCAAATAATTCAAGGCTCGGTCAGGTTTTCCCGAATCATTGTAGAGTCCCCCAAGATTAAGATATCCGAGCATTAACCCATACCCATCTGCCGTAGCCTGCCATATTTCACAGGCCCGTTCAAGATGATATTGAGCCTGTTCCCAGCGATGCTGGCGGGTGTAAAGAAACCCTAGATGATTTTCGGTATGTGCTCGACCGTGATTGCTGTCAAGCTGTTCAAATAAGGCCAGAGCGTGACAGCACAATACCTCGGCCCGCTGCCAATACCCATGCTCAATAAAATGATACCCCAGGTTGGTACAGGCTCGTGCCTCGTTAAACCTATCCCCAATTTGACGTGCCAGGCGAAGAGTTCGCCGATAGCCGGCTACCCCTTTTTTGAACTGACTTTGTTGGAATAATAACCGGGCCAATAGCGCCGAGAGCGTGACCTCCGCGGCAGTATCCTTAACTCGCTGAGCTGTTTCCAGTGAGCGGGTTAAAACCCACTGCCAGGTATCCCAATGGCCGCGCCGTTCCATCAAGGGGGTGAGCGTTTGGACCAGTTCAAAAACAAGTGACCAGGTTTCGTCGAGCGGCAGGGCAAAGGAGATGGCTTTGGCCAGGGCATGGCGCTCACGGTCCAGAGCCTCTGGCCGGGCCAGGTGCGTTTTTAGCCAGGTTTGCCAAAAATGCAGGTTCGCGTAAATAGTTTGTTGGAAAAAATATACTCGGCTGGGGGTGTCGTTCAGGTTGAGGCTTGCCATTTGAGCGCCTCTTGCAGCAAAAATGTTTCGGTTAAGCGATGGATGGTATAACGCCGTTCTGCCAGATTACCGCCGATTTGAATAAGCGATAAGGCTGCCAGTTGTTCCAGGGCCTCACTTAATTGGGTCAACTCTAGCCCGCTTACAGCCAGCAGTTGCTCCAGGGTAGCCTCTTGGGTAAGGGGCATGATAAGTAAGGTTTGCCGGCTGTGGTGGGTCAACATTTGCCAGGTTTGCCAGTAGATATAGCTATAAAGCGCTCCGATTTTTTGCCCCCTGGCTTGTTTAAGGTTGTCTAACACTTGGGCTAAGGGCAAAACAGAGAGTTGCCCCACCACCAATTTGATTGCCAGGGGGTTGCCTCCCACCACTTCATGAATACGGAGCAGGTCGGCTTCGGAGGCATTGGCCAGCATGCTCAGGCCGCGTATACCGGCTTCATAGCGGATAAAGCGCAGACTTTCTGTCTGGTCAAGTTCGGCCAGGCTGCAACAAAATACGTCGGCCTGGGTGTGCAGGCTGTGACGGCTGGTCAGCAGAAATTTAGCCGGGTTGGCTAACCGGCGCAGTAGGGGCAGAAGCGCTTGGTAATCGGTTACTGTTTCCAGATTGTCAATCACGATAAAGTGAGGCCTATCTTTGAGTAATCCGGTTAAAAGAACCTCTTTCTGAGGGGCGGGTTGAGCCAGAACAGCCGGATGGGCCACCTGCTCTAGGAGGGCTTCAATCAGGGCAGCGCCGGTCAAGGCCGGCTGAGTCAATTTATCACGCTCCAGATCGGGCAGAAACTCGTGCTGTTTGGCACTGACCCAGACTAACTTCTGAAATCGCCCGGCCAGGGCGGGCCGGCGAATAAGGGCGTTGGCCAAGGCCGTTTTGCCCAGGCCGCCCAACCCTTCGATAGAGAGCAACCAGACCGGCTCATCGGAAAGGACCGTTTTTTGCAGCTTGTCGAGTAGGGCAGCTACACCAAAAAGTTCAACGGGGGGGGGTAACTGCAACTCTTTTTCCAGTTGAGCCTGGTAAGCTGCCTTGAGCTGGGTCTCCTTTTCCTGAATTACCAGGGCTAACTGCTGAAGAGCTTCCTGTTGTTTGCGGTAAGCCGTTGACTCACCCATATTGAGCCGGTTGGCAACCACATGCATCATCTCCATATCCAGAAAACGCTGGCGCAGCAGGTCAGCTTCCAGACGATGAGTTACAGCTAAAATTTCCAGGGCTTCCAGCAGAAGTTTATTGGTGGCCTGACGTGTATTGCTCCCAGCCTGTATTTGAACTTGTTGAAACCATTGTAAATGGGCCAAAGGGCTGGTTTCAATCCCACTATTATGCCACATTTGCAGGGCAGTATGAATATCACGTTGAAGTTCGGCAAGGGTGTCCATAACAGCTTTTCTCCAACCGGCGGAATGGGTCAAGCATACCACAGCCTGGCGCTAAATTCAATAGCTTTTTGAGAGTTCAGAGAGAGATGGCTGAGAGATGAACTCGCTGATGTGATAGATTGCCGCAGATAAATTGGGGTATGCTGAAGTCCAGTTAAACAGGATAAAATTATGGTTCATCTTCAATCTTATATTTTTGTGCTTTGGGCCGAGCAGTTTGAAGAAGTTGCAGCGGTCATTTTTGTCACCGAACTTCGCCGGGCCGGGCTACGGGTGAAGGTGGTTGGCCTTAGCCCACGCCCTATCTGTGGTTGTCATGGGTTGGCTTTGGTACCCGACCTGTCGCTGGATCAGGCGCTTGCCCTGGCAACCCAGGTGGTTTGCTTGATCATTCCTCAGGGAGCCGGCGGTCTTAACCCGCTTAACTACGAGCCGCGCTTGGGTAAACTTTTTGAGCAGGCCGGTCAGAACGGGGCCAGCATTGTTACGGGGTCGGCAGATCAACTGACGGTTAAGGGGAGCCGGATTTTGGTTTATTCCCAGTATGAGGATTTGGTCGGGTATGTTCGTAAATTGGCCAGGGTATTGCAAGGAAGCAGCCAACATGCCTCTGACCAGATAGTTGAGGGAGTAAACTCTTAAATATAAAGAATTTCCAGAAAGGATGATCATGTCTCGTCAAAATCATATCAAACAATTGATTATTAATAACACCCGTCGTTTGCAAAAACTTAAAGAACAACAGGCTCTCTATGGAAATCATGTTTATGCCGGTCTTTTTTTAGAGATTGAGAATATCGAGTCAGAAATCGAACAATTACAGATAGAGTTAAAAGATTTACAGGATGTTGCTCAATCTGAGGATAAAGGTAACTCGGCTTTACTCAGCGAACCCACAGGCGCAGACTTCGTGGATACCCAAACAGAATTGCCATCCCCAGAGCCGGAAATTTTGAGTGTCTCACCGGAGTTGGCCGAACCCTCTGCTGTAGACTTGGTGGATACTAAAATAGAATTGCTATCGGCAGAACCGGAGACCTCAAATATTCCTACAGAGTCTGACATGGTTGACTTACCCGGCGAGCTTGTCCCAGCCCAGAACCCCAATGGTCACAATCTGGAAATTACAGAGGCAAACAAAATAATGGCGGATGCGCTTTATCAAGAGCATCTGGAATTGCTGGAACAACTGCGCTCGGTTTTTAGAGATGCCAACCGCCGCAAGTTTACATTTTTATTGGTTGGACGGACTGGCGTGGGAAAATCCAGTACGATCAATTCGCTGATGGGGGGCGAGGTTTCCAAAGTGAGTCATTTTACACCGGGTACGCTCTCACCCCGGCGCTATCATCATACCGTTCAGGGGATTCAGTTTTCAATTGTGGATACACCAGGGCTGGCCGACTCGGATAACGAAGCGAACGATCAAATCTATCTGAATAACATTAAGCGTGAAATTCGCCGCATTGATTGCATGTGGTTTGTGACGAAATTGGGTGAAACCAGGGTTGACAGCGCTGAAATGAGTACCATTCGCTTGATTTCGCAAACCTTTGGCGTAGATATCTGGCGCAGGGCTGTAGTGGTATTTACTTATGCTGATAAAGTTGATACCGAGGATTATCTATTAACCATTGATACTCGTACAAAGTTAATTCGTGAAGAAATTGCCAAACATGTAGGGCGTAAAATTGCCAAAAATGTGCCTACCATAGCCGTAGCTAACGACAAAAAGACCAGCAAACCGCGCTTGCTACCTAATGGCCAGCCCTGGTTGGGAGAACTCTACACCGTCGTGTTTGAGCGTATTTCAGACGAGGGCGCAGTACCTTTTTACTTAATGACCAGAGATCGTTTGACCAGGGGAAAAAAAAGTCGTGAGGGTAAATCTATCGCCTCAACCCCGGCTCTACCAGAGAGGATTATAGATAGCCTCCCTATAGACTTAAATCCTGATCAACTTGAGCGCGTTAATCGGGTTGTTGAAAATAATTCCTTACTGTTCAAAGTTAATACTTTTATTAAAAAAGCAGGCCAAGCAGTTAAAAGCTTTTGGAGTCAGTTGTTTGGATAAAATTATGGCGGTAAAGAATACAAAATAAGCAATAGAGTTCCAAAGGCTCAATTTTGGGCGCCGAAATGTACTTGGGGCGTCACCCACCAGCCTGTCGCCGGGGATGGGCTGCCTTATGATCGTTTTGGCGCGGCTATTGCCTTCAATGCTCAAACCCTCGCCGTTGGCGCAGCCAGCGATAACAATAACAAAGGCACAGTCTATCTCTATACGCTGCCGGTGAGTGGAGCGCCTGCCACCGCAGTTTATTTACCGTTGATCTTAAAATAAAGTAACAAACGGAGGAACGAAATCTATGAAGTACCCATTTATCTTAACCCTACTCAGCTTTACCCTGATCTTGTTTATTTTGTCAGGCTGCGGTGCAGGTGACGGCCCCAGCCCAGCGCCGGAACAATCTCAGGTGGCCGCTGTACCAACTCAAGCCGCCACAGTCACTGCTGTCCCGCCCACTCCAACCCCTGAGTCGACTCCGACCGCGCAGGCCAGCCAGGGCGACTCACTGGCCCCGGCGCAAGAAAGCCAGGGGGATACTCTGGCTCCACCTGAGACCGAAGCAGGAGAAATTGGCATGATTAGCTTCACCTCGGTGCGGGGAGATAACCCTGACGACCAGGAAATTTATCTGATGGACAGCAACGGCGAAAATTTACGCAACGTGACCAATGATCCGGCCCGCGATGGGACACCCGATTGGTCGCCCGATGGGAAGCTGATTGCCTGGAGTTCAACCCGGGACGGCAATCGGGAAATCTATGTAATGCAAAGGGATGGTTCTGGAGTGCGCCGTCTGACCAACGAAGCGGGCGATGATACCATGCCCGACTGGTCGCCGGATGGAACAATGCTGGCGTTTACTTCTGAGCGGGATGGTAATGAAGAAATTTATGTAATGAACGCCGCTGGCTCGAACCTGCGCCGTTTGACCAACAGTCCGGCTGATGAAACCATGGCTGACTGGTCGCCGGATGGCAGCCGTCTCCTTTTCCACTCCGACCAGGCCGGCAACAGAGATATTTTTGTGATGAATGCCGATGGCAGCAACGTTATCGGCTTGACCACCGACCCGGCCCACGACAGCCGCCCCCGCTGGTCGCCGGATGGAACGCTGATTGTCTGGACCTCGGAACGGGATGGCAATCGGGAAATCTATTTGATGAACAGTGATGGCTCCGAGGTACGCCGCCTGACCGACAACCCGGCCGATGATGATGGCCCCGTCTGGTCTCCCGACGGGCAGACCCTATTATGGTATTCTGACCGCAGCGGCGATACCGAAATTTACGCCATGACCCTCGACGGCGGTCAGGTGCGCCGCTTAACCAACAATCCTGGCGATGACCTTTTGCCCAAAGTCCAGCCCAACCCGGCCCCGCGGCTGGCATTTGGCGGCCAGCCGGTTGCCGACCCGATGGCCAGCCTGACCGGGCAAGTCCTGCCTGTACCCAGCCAACCTTTCGATTTAACTAATTCTGAAGGAACGACGTTGGTTGAGTCTTCGGACCAAATTCTGTCCCTGGACTTGACCCCTGACCCGGCGGCCACCGACCGAATTGAAAAATCGGCTACCGTGCAAATATTGGTCAATCCCACTGTAGATTTGGCCCAGGTTAACGGGCGGTGCGAGTCGAACCTGATTAACGCTCTGCCCCTCATCCTCGATCTATCCTGGAGCGAAGCGGCTGAGGGTTGGGAATACAATTTATCCATCGCCGCAGTGGCTGAGCAGGGCCAGCCGGTAGCCTGGCTGGCGGCTACGCCCGGTGAGCCTGACCCGGATGTGACGCGACCCTACAGTAATCCCTATTGTAATCAATGGGCCGGCCAGGAATTATCAGCCGAGTCGGGCTTTACCGTTGAGTATCCGGCCCCGCACAAACTCTGGCTGGGCGGCGTTGCCGGGCAGCCGGTCACCGTCACCTTTAACATTCGGGCCAGGCGGGTGGAGTCTACGCCGGAGCAGACGGCCACGGAAGCCCCGGCCTCACCCGAAGCCGCCCTATTGGCCGAAATCCCGTTGCTGGATGATGCTCAGAACCGGCGTTATCTCGATGAATTGAACAGTATGGATTATCAAACCTTAGCCAGCGCTGAAGCAGTCGTTCAATTTTACCAGGACAAGTTGCCACCATTGGGTTGGACGCTTGACGGATCGGGATATGAGCCAGATCAAGAGTATTATAGCTTCGAGCGTGATGGGGCTGACCTGTTGTTACAGGTTTATGAATCTGACGGGGAACGGACGGTGAGCATCGCGGTGAACATGGTGGCCACTCTGGCCGAGGCCAGCGCCGCTGCTGAAATGGTTTTTCCCGATGATGCAGAGGTGCAAGACTCCTTCCTAAATGAAAACACCAACGATATGCGCGGCGAGTTCCTTACCGGCCTGAGCGCGGCTGAATTGGTCGAGTTTTACGGTCAGGCTTATCCTCCGGCGGCGGGCTGGCGGCTTATCCGGCCCGAACCAAGTTCCGCCGAGGTGGAAGCGGGCAGCTTTGGCTCCTTTTTCCTGCAAAACGAAACACGCGAAATTGCCTTTTACCTGGAAGCCGCCGCAGAGGGGGTCGGCCTCAAGGTTGAATTCTCTACCGGCCCGCTGGCCGATTACGCCGACGCCAACCTGCCCACCGACATTGAACCATTGGCTGCTCTGATCGGCGACGCCAAAGATGCCAATGTTATCCCCCTGGATAATAATATGACTACCGTGGTCTTTTCCAGCCGCAAACCCGTAACAGAAATAATTGAGGCGTACCGTACCGGCCTGCCCGGCCTGGGTTGGCAAATTGTGGCCGAAGATCAAACGCTCAATCAAACTACTTTGATTATTGAAAAAGCGGGGCAGCAGTGGCGATTGATGATGGGGGCTGAGTTTAACAGCACTGTGATTACGCTGATGGGGAGCCAAAAAGCGGCTTCATCTCCCAAACTTGATCCGGCACAACAGTGACAAATGACAAACAAAGATACAAATGCTAAAATGAAGCTCTAATTGTTTGCTGGCGGAGAAGAAACAAGTATGCACAACCTCATCGGCCAAACGATTGGCCAATATCGGATCATTGAACAAATTGGGCGGGGCGGGATGGCCACCGTCTACAAAGCTTTTCAGCCTTCTATGGAACGCTACGTGGCTATCAAAGTATTGCCCGATCTATTGGCCCAGGATCCCACCTTCATTGAGCGTTTTCGTCAGGAGGCCAAAGCCATTGCCCAGCTTGAACACCCGTATATTCTGCCCGTTTATGACTATGGGGAGGACCATGGGTTGACATATATGGTCATGCGCTACATGGATAGCGGCACTCTGACCGCCCGGCTCAGAAAACAGCCCGAATTGGCCGAAATAGTGCGTTTGTTGGTTCAGGTAGCCGAGGCGTTGGACTACACTCACAGTCGGGGTATTGTTCACCGCGATATTAAACCGGCTAATGTGCTGATTGACTCACGCGGTGAGACGTTGTTGACCGATTTTGGCATTGCCAAGATGGTCGAGGGAACTCAGGGGTTAACCCAGGGGGCCATTGTAGGCACACCGGCTTATATGTCGCCAGAACAGGCCCAGGGGCAGCCAGTGGATGGGCGGAGCGACATCTACTCGCTGGGCATTATCCTATACGAGGCTCTGGTCGGTCGCCCCCCCTTTGAAGCTGAAACGCCGGTGGCAGTGCTGATGAAACACGTCAATGCCCCTTTGCCGCTGCCGCGCACAGTAAAACCGGAAATCAGTCAGGCTATGGAACAAGTGATTTTGAAGGCGCTGGCCAAGGTTCCGGCAGATCGTTACCAGACCGCTAGTGAGTTGGCTCGCGCCATGCAGGCCGCTTTAACTTCAGCCGGACAGGGGTTGACTCAAGTTAGCCCCAAACCAACCACCGGCCCAGGGTTGACTCAAGTTAGCCCTGGGCCGGCAGCTACCTCGCCGGTAGCGCCGTCTCCGGTCACCATTCAGAATAGAAAAAATAGCCGATTGAGTGGCAAAGGATTGGGTTTGATAGCTTTGCTTTGCCTGATATTAATTTCCGCCGGTGTAGGAATTTACTACTGGCTGCGCCCGGCCCCCTCATTGGCAACCTGGCAGTTTGTGATTGACGCTTCTTCCGGCATGAGCCAAACGATTAATGGTCAAGCTAAAATTGATATTGCCCGCGCCGCCCTGGATAAAGAACTGCGAATTTTGCCAAACAATGTTAACGCCGGGCTACGTATATTCGGCGGCGCAGAATCGAACCTCGAACCCTGCCAGGATACCAAATTGCTGGTTCAACCGGTTTCCGGCCAAAGCGAACGGATCACCAGCGCCCTGGCCGGAGTCACGCCTCAAGGTCAGGCCCCACTCACCGAGGCGATTGTGCAGGCGATCAGTGACTTTGATTTGAGCCAGGACACTAAAAACAGCCTAATTATCATTACCGCCGGCTTAGATACCTGTGAGGCTGAGGCCGTAGACCAATTGCAAACCCTCTCCCGCCGTCTGGGCATTGAGGTAGACCTGCATCTCATTGGCCTGGGTGTGCAAGAAGAAACGGACCGGACGGAACTGGCGCAATTAGCTCAGGCCGCCGGTGGCGATTATTATGATGCAAGTAATGAGGCAGAGGTGGGCCAGGTATTGCGCGACCAGATTTCTGTGGTACAGGGAACGCCGGTGGCTGCCCGCACCTCTACCCCCACGCCTACTTCCCCACCTGCGGCAACGATAACCCCTTTACCGGCTACCCCCATACCCCAGGCTTTCGACCTGGCCGAGCCAGTTAACCTGAGCAACAGCCCCAATAACTCATCCCAAATGGCTCAGATCAAGTTGGATGGGGCTGGTAACCTCCATCTATTTTGGGTAGACCAGGCTACTGGCGGCTCCGATTTTAACCTGCTGCACCGCTATCAGCCGCCGAATGGCAGTTGGTCAGACCCCAAAATTTTGAGCGCGGACTTCAAAAGCCTCATCCCCAGTTCACCCCGGCTGGCCCGTAATCCAGAGGGTCAGGTATGTCTCTTTTTTGCCGCGGTGGGACCGGCGGATGTGGCGCAAAAATTGTACTCTGGCTGCTTTCTGGGTGAAACTCAAACCGAAATTACGCTGGCTCAGGAGCAGTGGCGCGATGTAGAACCGGCTTTTACCCCTGATGGCGCCCCCGTGCTTCCTTACAACGTTCCCCCCGGAGCAATTTACCTGGCCGAAACTGAGTTGTCGGCCGGCGGCAATGGCTTGGCTTATCAACCCACTTTTGCTGTTGATCAGGCCGGCAATTATCATATCGCCTGGGTTCGTCAAAGTGATCCGCAGCAGCTAGAGTATCGCTTTTCGGGTGACGGGGGGCAATCGTGGAGCGAAATCGAAAAACTTAGCCAGGATGGCCCCGCTACTCTGTCGCGTCCCCAGTTAGTTGCCGATAGCCAGGGTAACGTTCACCTGGCCTGGAATAGTTTTGGCGGGGTAAACTTTTATCGCCGTTGGACGCCTGCTGCTGGTTGGGGTGAAACCGTAAAATTTACTCAGGACCAGATGAGTGGTAGTAGTTGGTATACTTTGGATATTGGTCCCGATGACCTGCCTCAAATCGCCTGGCTACAAAGTTCCCTTTATTACACCCGGCAGCAGCCCGATGGAAGATGGACTCAGCCGGTTGTATTACTTGAGCAGGTCGGGGAGAATTCACTCGGCGCGCGGATGTTGGCTATAGATCCGTCAGGCAGCCCTCACTTTGTTTGGATAGGTTCAGATAAGGATGTTTACTATACCACTGTTGATTGATTGACAACTCAAGTCATAGCCAAGCGTCAAGTTTTTTAACCAAAAAACCTGACATTTTGGTGGTAATTTGTTCCTCCATCTGCGTCCCAACCCAACTTTAAAGAATTACCCAACTCTTCAAAGTTGTGCTATAATTCGGAAACCAGCGTTTGCCGAACCATGCCCATTTAATAATTAAGTCAGGGGGGCCCTCGGCGACAAATGCCCGCCGAGCAGCCAGCCTTTTTTAGCCAGGTAGGGAGCGAAACCTTTTGGCGAAGGTTTCGTTCAGGCTGCCTGCTTCTGGAAAGTAAGCAAAGTTATGGACATGATTAGAATACAGCAATTGAATAATGCGCCGGTCAATGCCCTGGAAAATTCTTCGCCAATGTCGCTCGAAGGAGGAGAGCGTGACCCTTTAAATCGCTTAACCAAAGAGATCAAAGAAGTCTCGACCCTGTACAATATTGGCGTGGCCGTCGGTTCCAGTTTGGAGTTGAAAGAGGTCATCAGAACGCTCTATAAAGAGAGCACTCGCTTAATTGACACCTCTAACTTTGCGATTGTCCTCTATGATGAAGTCAGCCAGACTTTAAACTTTAAATTGATGATTGACCAGGGCAAAATGGTCAAGCCCATGTCGGTTAAATTGGCCGAAGACCGCGGCTTGACCGGGCGGGTTTTAACCTCGCAGTCGCCTTTGCTTGTTTCAGATTTTCCCGCTGCTAACAACTCCAACAATGCTAATCAACGCATCCGTTCCTGGTTAGGGGTGCCAATTCTGAATCCTACCTTACCCCACGACAACGCCCAGGGGGTGATTGCCACCTGGAGCTATCAGCCGCATGCCTTCAGCGATCATGATCTGTGGCTGCTATCGGCCATTGCCACCCAGGCCGCCATTGCCGTGCGCAATGCTCATTTGTTTGAGTCCAGCCAGCGCCGGGCGGCCGAGATGGCCCTCCTGAACGATGTTGCCCGCACGCTTTCTTCGACACTACAGCTTGACGAAGTTCTCACCCGGATTATGGAGCAGGTTGAGGGTCTGCTCAATGTCGAGGCCGGCTCGCTGTTATTGACCGATCCGGCCACCGGCGAGTTGGTCTTTCAAATTGCGCTGGGCGATAAAGCTGATGAGATTAAACCCTTCCGCATCCCTAAAGGGGAAGGTATCGCCGGAGAAGTAGCCTTGACCGGCACACCCTTGATGATTGCCAATGCCGACCAGGATAAACGCCATTTCAAAAAGCTGGATCAAACCACCAATTTTTTGACCCGCAATATTTTATGCGTTCCCCTGGTTTTGTACGATCAAATTATTGGGGTGTTGGAAGTTATCAACAAACGGGAAGGCAACTTTACCCAAACCGATTTGGAACTGCTCAGCTCGATTGCCTCTTACGCCGCTATCGCCATTCAAAACGCCCGCCTGCACGAAAATGTGCTGGCCGAGCGTGATAAAGTGGTCGAGGCCGAAGAAGAGGCCCGCAAAAAATTGGCCCGTGATTTGCACGACGGTCCCACCCAGCTTGTGGCAGGCATCAAAATGAGTCTCGATTTCTCCAGAAAGGCCCTGGAAAAAGACCCATCCTTACTGCCTAAAGAGCTAAATTATATGCTGGAGTTGGCCGACCGGGCCACCTACCAGATGCGCACCATGCTTTTCGAGCTGCGGCCCCTGGTGCTTGAAACCCAGGGGTTGGGCGCAGCCTTGCAAGTATTTATAGACCGGCGGCAGAAGGATATTACGGGTGAAACTCCCCGGTTGACCCTCAAAGTTGAAACCGACAACCCGAGCGGCGATATTTCGCGCCAGGATGGCAAAGTTGAAGCGGCAATTTTTGCCATTGTCCAGGAAACTGTGAACAACGCCATCAAACACGCCCAGGCCCAAAATATTGTGGTTCAGCTTACCGAAACTAACACTGCTATTTACACCGTCATCAGAGATGACGGTAAAGGCTTTGATGTCAACGAGGTGCTGAATAATTATGAGCAGCGTGGCAGCCTGGGCATGATCAACCTTAAAGAACGAACCCAGTTGATTGGTGGTGAATTGAATATTCGCTCCGCGCCGGGGCAAGGCACTCGTATCACCATTCAAGTTCCCAAAGAACAATCGGAACGGATGAAAAAACGCAACACCACCGGCACGCTGGCCCTCTCAAACAGGATTAAAGAAAAAACTAATTAATTGTGAATTGCCAATTGCCAATTGCGAATTTTCATTAACCATTCACAATTATCAAGCTCTCTGCTTATGTCAATTGCTCTGGATAAGTTACGCACCTGGATAACCGCCGACAATCCCCGGACAGCCATGTCCGGGGTTATTTTTGTGGCGCTGCTGGCCGGAATTTTGGTGGGGGCGCTGTTCGGCAGCCTGGGGCCGATTATAGCTATTGGCCTTATCGCGGCGCTGACGGTGGGCATCCTCATGCTGCGCAGCACCCAGGTGGGTTTGTTTGCCCTGGTAGCATTGATTTGTTTGCTGCCTTACGGCGCACTGCCTTTTACCATCGGTTTTCGCCCCACGTTTTTGGACTTGGCGCTGGGCTCGCTGTTTGGAGTCTGGGCTTTACGTTTAATCACCGGTCAGCAGCGGACCTTTATCAGCTCGCCGCTGGGCATGCTCATTTTTATCTTTCAAGGTTGGGCGCTGTTTATCTTTATTTTTGGGCTGCGTTACGGGGGATTGAATGTCACTGTGGCCCGCAACTTCCTGGAAGTGCTGTTGTCGGTTAGCCTCTTTTTCCTGGTCATCAATCAGGTCAAAACAGTGGCGGCGCTCAACCAACTTTCACAGATCATCATTGTGGCGGGCGGAGCTGCGGCCGGGCTGGGCATTTTTTTCTATGTTATCCCCGAAAATTGGACGGTGCAGCTTTTATCGCTGCTGCGAGTCTTTCAATACCCCACCGAAGGCATATTGCGCTACATTGAAGACGACCCGGAACAGCCGATGCGGGCCATTTCTACCTCGATTGACCCCAACGCTTTGGGCGGCCTGTTGGTCTTTCTGACTATCATTACAGTGGCCCACCTGTTAGCCGCCCGGCCAATTATGCCGCGCCGCTACCTCTGGCTTATGGGCGGCCTGATGCTGGCCTGTCTCTATCTGACCTACTCGCGCGGCTCGTTGTTGGGTGTTGTCGCCGGGTTGGGGCTGATGAGTTTACTGCGCTATCGCAAGCTTATCTGGCTGATGCTGGTCGCAGCAATTTTAGTCGCCGTACTCCCTCAAACCCAGCTTTATGTCGAGCGATTTGTCGAAGGTATCCAGGGTGAAGATTTGGCAACGCAAATGCGTTTTGGCGAATATAAAGATGCCTTTGAGCTGATTAGCCGCTATCCGCTGACCGGGGTGGGCTTTTTTGGCACGCCTGATATTGATGTCTACGTGGGCGTCTCCAGTGTTTATCTGCTCCTGGCCCAACAGGTCGGCTTGATGGGGGCAGGGCTATACGTACTGGTGGGGGCGGCTTATATTGTGGTTATTTTGATAGCCCTCCATCGTTTGCCCAAAGGCCATTCCCTGGAAGCGCCGCTGTTGGGTTACGGCTTCGCTATCCTTGGGGCGATGGTCGGCGGGGTGTTTGACCACTTTTATTTTAACTTAACCTTTATCCATATTGCCGCGCTCTATTGGCTGGTCATGGGGTTGGGCACGGCGGCAGTGTTGCTCAGCCGGGCTGAAGCAGTAGCCAGGGAACACCAGCAGTAAGCCTGGTTGAATTGCGGGAGGCGCTGTCACCCCAATCTCGGTCTGGTTCCCCAGAATTGCCATTTGTTCCATAATCGCCCATAATGACTGGCTATGCTCTTACCGCGCTGGCTGCTCAAACTCGGTTTTCACCTGCTCTACTACCAGATGGCCTGGACTTACGATGCCGTAGCCTGGTCGGTTTCGTTTGGGCAGTGGGCCGCCTGGCGGCGATTGGCCTTGCCTTTTTTGCAGCCCGGCCCTACCCTGGAATTAGCCTACGGTACCGGCGCGCTTTTTGCCGAGCTGACTGAGGCCGGCTACCAACCGGTTGGAGTTGACCTGTCACCCTATATGGCTCGCCTGGCCAGCCGGCGACTGCGCGGACGCGGACTGCCACTGCGGCTCAACCGGGCCAGGGCGCAAACGCTGCCCTTTCCCTCGAATTGCTTTGCCAATGTCGTCGCCACCTTTCCCACCGATTACATGCTGGCCCAGGATACGATAGCTGAAATTCAGCGAGTGTTGCGCCGCGCCGCCGAGTCGCAGCCGCCGGGCCGGTTGGTGGTGGTTTTTGAAGGGCAGTTGCGCGGCCCCTGGCCGTTGCGCCCCTTCATTGATTGGCTCTACGAGGTTACCGGCCAGCGCAGCCTGCCCCCGGCCAAACCCTTGAGCCTGCTCAACCGCGGCGGGTTTGTGGCTCGTTGGGAATGGGTCGAACGAGAAGGAGCAGTCGCGCGGCTGCTCCTTGCCGAAAAAAATTGTGAATGAATCTAAACATCGCATTAACAATTTACAATTCACTATTCACAATTCACAATTATTCCCTTCGTATACTTAATGGTATAATGGGCGCTTGTGAGGGTAGCCGGTAACGTCCTCAAAAATTTTTCCACCGGCGTTGTGTTGCGCATTGGATAATGGGAACGCAACACGCAAGACGCATACGGAGTTTTGATTTTGACAGATACAACCAATCCTTATCGTCCGGGTGAGCCGGTTGCTGACCCGGCCATGTTATTTGGCCGGCAAAATGCCGCCGATTGGATCGAAATGCAACTGCTGGGTAACGCCCGGACCCTGGTCCTGAGCGCGCAGCCTTTGGTGGGCAAATCGTCGTTTATCCGGCAGGTAGGCGCGCTCCAAAATCTGGAAACCCTCAACCTGGCCGTAACCCTGACCGCTCCCGCGGCCGCCCCGGACCCAGGCGACCGGCGTTCTCGCCAGGAAGGGCGAGGACCGAGCGTTATCAACGCCACTTTGACCAGCGTCATCGAGCAGCTTGTGCCCCAATTGAGACTGCTCAACCTGACCCCGCCGCTGGCCGGAGATGTGTTAGCCCAGCCGGCCACCGCCCTGCGTGAACTTTTTACCCTGGTCAACGAGCATCTCGGTTCGCAACGCTTGGTGCTCTATTTTGATGACCTGCATTTACTCCTGACCCACGATAAGGCCCTGATTGCTTCTTTTTTGAGCAGCCTGCTGCCGTTGCTGGACGAGTGCCCTGGCCTGCACCTGGTTTTTGCCGTCAATCAGGATAAATTGAAGCAAATCAGCCACCCCCTGCTCGACGGTGCGCCAATCTTTAACCTGGGTGTGCTCACCGCCGACGCCTCCCTTAGTATGATCACCCTGCCGGTCAAGAATATTCTGCGCTTTGATTATGGCGTCACCAAGCGCATTGCCGAAATCAACTCCCATCACCCTTATTACCTGTGCCTCTTTTGTCACACCTTACTCAACCGCCAGGTTTTTGATGGCTGGGTCAATCAGCGCGATTTCGACGCCGCGCTGGCCGAAATTCTCGACTCGCCCATCGAACCGTTCCGGCAAATTTGGGATCAATCCACCTGGGCCGAGCGGGCCGTTCTGGCCGGCATGGCCGCAATTCAGGGCGCGCATGGACCGATTACCCGCCAGGAAGTAACCCGATACCTACAGCGGCAGAGCAGCGCCGTTGCCCCCGACGTGGTCATTCAGGCCCTGGAGTCCCTGGCCGAGCGGGGTGTGCTGGCCCCCATGGGCGCGCTGAGCTACCGTTTTCATGTCGAACTGCTCCGTTTTTGGCTGCGTGAGCACACCAATCCTGCCGAAATTCTGAGAGAGGTGGATTGGGGTCGGGCAGCCACACAGCTCAAACCCGCACTCAGGGCTGAAAAAGCATCCCTGCCGGTGGTCGCTTCCCCCAAAGCCAAAAAAGCAGGCCGGCGACGCCTGTTCTGGCCGCTGCTGATTGTCTTGCTGCTGGTGATGTGTTTGCTGTCTACCGGCGCTGTTTTTGCCGTGCGTTTTTTAGATCTGCCCATTGCTTTTCTAACCACCCCGACCCCAACGCCAACCGCCACCACTGCCGGGCATGCAGCCGTACCGCCAGAGCAGCCCGCCGCTACCACCCCCCCGGAACCGACAGCAACCCCAACCCCGACTCCACCGTTGGTAGTAGCTCGCACCCTGCCCTCGCTGACCTACATGGCCCGCGATGTGGACCAGAGCTGGCGCATTTACGTGATGAACGCCGATGGAACCGGCGCAACCGCTCTTTCCCCGGAAGGCGAGGACGATACCGCCCCAGTCTGGTCGCCCGATGGGCAGTGGATTGCTTTTGTTTCAACGCGGGACGGCAACCGAGAAGTATATGTCGTGGCGGCGGATTGCGTCAACCTGCCCGAAGGCTGCGGCCCTACGGCCATCAATGTGACCCGCCACCCGGCCGATGATTGGACTCCCTCGTGGTCGCCCGATGGCAAACGGCTGGCTTTCTCCTCGATTCGCGCCGGCAATTGGGAAATTTTTATCCTGGATATGACCTGTCTGAGTGACCCCGAAACCTGCCCCGACAGAACTATTCAACTGACAGATAACGGCGCCGGCAGCCTCGGCCCGGTCTGGTCGCCGGATGGTAGCCGTCTGGCTTTTAGCAGCAAAGCGCCGGGCAATTGGGATCTCTTCACCATGACCATTGCCGGCTCAGACCTGCGCCAGGTGACAACCGACCCGGCCAACGATCTCGCCCCGGCCTGGTCGCCCGATGGGACACGGCTGGCTTTTGAGACCAACCGCGACGGCAACGTGGAAGTATACGTGGTGGATGCCAACGGCGGCGCAGTCCAGAATGTCAGTAATTTTTCTCAAGCCAATGACCACGGCCCCTTCTGGTCGCCCGATGGGCAGCAGTTGGTTTTCTACTCTAACCGTGAGGGCAATTGGGACATCTTTTCCACTACCCTTGACGGCCAGCTTGTTGTCAACCTCACCCAAACCCCCACCCGCGACGAACAAACACCCGCTTGGCGGCCGTAGTTCTCTCCCCTTTGCTTTCTGTGTTATAATTACCCTGGAAAGGAGCCTAAGTTATGCCAACCCCATTTCCGGGAATGGATCCTTATTTAGAGCGGCGCGGAATCTGGGAGCAAGTTCATACCGACTTGATTGTTAGTATTCGGCGCTTTTTAACCCCTCTGTTGCGCCCACACTATCACGTTGGGATTGAAGAACGCACTTATCTGGCCGTATTGCCGCCAGACCAGCAGAGTACCGGTATGCCTGATGTTTTGATTGCCACCTCGCAACCCACTCTAAACAGATTTGCTTCTCCGGCGGCTGTCGCTGTCCCTGTGGACGCGCCCGTAGTCGTCGAGTTGCCCATGCCGGAAGAAGTGAAAGAGCGATACCTGGAAATCCGCGCCCTGCCCGATCAGCAGGTGATTACGGTTATTGAGATTTTGTCGCCCACAAATAAGAGCACCCGTGAGGGTCGCCAACTCTATGAAGAGAAACGGCTGAAAGTGCTGGGCAGCTTGACTCATTTGGTTGAAATTGACTTGCTGCGGGGAGGACAGCCTTTTCCCATGAAAGCGCCACGCCAGAGCGACTACCGTTTGGTAGTTAGTCGCAGTGGTCGCCGGCCCTACGCCGATGTCTATTTGTTCAATCTGCCCGACCCTATCCCCGATCTACCGATCCCTCTCCGCTCCGGCGAGGAGGAACCACTTGTACCGCTCAACCAAATTCTGCATGAGGTCTATGACCAAGGTGGTTATGATTTGGTTATTGATTACCAGCAGCCGGTCGAGCCACCTTTAGCAGAGGCAGATGCAGAATGGGTTTCTCAAATTTTGAACCATACATAGGTGGTTAAAGATTGAAGTTTGATGAATCTCCACCGACTGCTACCCATCGTTATCCTCCTCTTGGCCTTTTTCCTCCGCGTCATCGCCATTGACCGCATTCCCCCCGGCCTGTCGCACGACGAAGCCTACAACGGCGTGACCGCTATACAGGTACTCGACGGCCAGCGCCCTATTTTTTTTGAAATCAACAAAGGCATCGAGCCGCTCATTATTTACCTGGAAGCCCTGGCCTTTTACGCCTTTGGCATTGGCCCCGTACCGATGCGCCTGGTCAATGTCATCTGCGGCCTGCTGACCGTCGCCCTGGCCTATCCCCTGGCTAAACGATTATTCAACCGGCGGGTAGCTCTGCTGGCCATGGCTGGCCTGGCCATTTCATTTTGGGCTATTTTTACCAGCCGCTTAGCACTGCGCGCTGTGATGCTACCCCCGCTGCTCATGTTGACGCTCTACTTCCTGTGGCGCGGCATGGAGACAGGGGTCAGGGGTCAGGGGTCAGGGGTCAGTAATCAGAAGCCAGTAGTCAGTAACCAGAACTCATTCTCCACCTACCCACCTTCCAGCCTTCCAATCTTCCATCTTCCATCTTCCATCTTCTTTGCCTTCAGCGGCTTGGCCGCCGGTGCAACCATGTACACCTACCTGTCCAGCCGATTTGTGCCGCTGCTGATTGCCGCAATTTTTGCCTATCAACTCCTGCGGCGACAGGTCACAAAGGGGTATTGGCTGGGGCTGCTGCTGCTATTTTTGCTGTGGGCCATCATTTTTGCGCCGCTGGCTGCCTACTTTTGGCAGCACGCCGCCAGCTTCACCGAGCGTTCCAACCAGGTTTCCACCTTGCCCTATGCCCTCAACGGCGATTTTGGACCGCTGCTGCGCCACACTGGGCGCACTCTGGGCATGTTCACTTTCCACGGCGATGAAACTGACCGTTACAACCTGGATGGTCGCCCTGTCTTCGATTGGCTGAACGGTCTCCTTTTTTACCTGGGTCTTGGCCTGGCTCTACTGCGTCTGCGCCAGCCGGTAAACCGGTCCGGGGCGGCGGCTCTATTATTGCTGTGGTTCTTTTTTATGCTGCTGCCCGGCTTCATCACCGACGACAGCCCCCACTTCCTGCGGACTATTGGCGCCATGCCGGTCGTCTATCTTTTTTGGGCTATCGGCCTTGATTGGGTCAGCCAACGTATCGAAGAGGCGAGGACGCGAGGACGCGAGGACGCGAGGAGTTCCCTCACGCTTCACGCTTCACGTTTCACGTTGCTGCCTTTAGCCCTCACCTTGCTCATGCTTTTCCATGGCGGCTACGACTACTTCATCCGCTGGGCCAATGCCGCCGAAGCCCGTACCATTTATGGGGCCGACATCGCCGAGGTGTCCCGCTATGTCAATGCGACCCGCGATGAAGGGCTGGCGGCGATTTCGGCGGAATATTACCGCGATTTAGACCCATTCCGCTTCAGTCTTCATTCCTACGGCCGGCCTCCCTTTGTCATCTGGTTTGATGGCCGGCAGAGCCTGGCCTTTCCGCCGCCGGAGAGCGGTCTGTCGCCCCGCTATATTTTTCCCCGCTCCGCTCCCCCCGCCGAACTGTGGCAGCCCTTTTTACAGCCTGTTCCGGCCGAGTCGGGTCAGGAGTATATGCTCTACCACCTGCCCCCCGCCACCGTTCTGCGTCAGGCTGAAACTGCCCTATTTTCTCCCCAAAATAAAGTGGGAGTGAAGGTCAATGATGACCTGGTTTTGTCGGCCTATCAACTGCTGGGTTCGGTGACAAGCGGCGGCAAATTTCAGGTATTGCTGGCCTGGCAAGCTCTACGAGCGCTGCCGCCGGAGACCGATTATACCTTTTTGGTCCAGTTGCAGGACAATCAAGGCCATGTTTGGGCTGCCGCCGACGGCAATGGCTATCCCGCCGGAGCATGGCAGCCCGGCGTACAGGGATTACAACTCCTGCTGCTGCGGCTGCCGGGCGACCTTCCCCCGCGTCCCTATACCCTCACGGCTCAAGTCATTGACCGGCGCAGCGGCCAGGCTCTTTCGACGGCCGGCGGTGAGCCACTCATTCGCTTGGGTTCGGCGCCGGGTCAATTAGCCAAAACGCCGCGCCTGCTTGACCCGGCCCAACTGCCCAACCCCATGCAGGTTGTCCAGGCCAACGGATTGGCCGCCGAACTGGCGCTGCGAGGATACGAAGTGAAAAATCCCCATGTTCGCCCCGGTGAGGAATTAGCCCTAACACTGCATTGGCAGGTGCTACAGCCGCCGCAGCAAGATTATCGCCTGCAATTTTTTTTAACCCATGAGCAGGGGGAAATCCTCTATCGCTGGCCGGCCTTGCCGCCTATCAACGGCGAATGGCCGACCCGCCGGTGGCCGGCTGACTATTGGGTGCAAGACCGGCTCAACTTACCCTTGGGCGCGGACGTCCCGCCCGGCCAATTTAGGTTGCGCGCCATCTGGATAGCCGAGGAAACTCAATCTGTCCCGGCAGTGGTTTCCGGCGAAGCATGGCCCGGTTTTGATTTAGGCTGGGTCACAGTGACCAATAATCAGTGACCAGTGATCAGTTTCAGTGGATCCAAATTTCCCGTAGGGGGGCATCCCTATGCCGCCCGCTGACGCATAGGGATGCGCCAGCTACAGTGAAAAATTGGATCTACTGAGTTTACTTACTGATGACTGATCACTGATGACTGATGACGGCCTCATTTAACTTGTCATACAGCTTAAACTAGTGATATAATAGGCATAGAGCTTCACCTATCATCCCCGCGCAACGGAGTTAACTGCATGTCAATGCTCGATGATGCCATTCAAGCTATTCGAATGGGCGACAAGGAAGAGGGTCGCCGGCTGTTGGAAGAAATGCTCGAAACCGACGAGGGCAATGAAGACGTCTGGTTGTGGCTGACGACAGTGGTAGACTCAGACGAAGACCGCGAAGTCTGTCTGGAAAATGTCCTGGCAATCAACCCAAACAATACCATTGCTCAAAGAAACCTCAACGCCCTGAAAGCCGGAAATTTCAACCCCGCCGACATTGCCCGCAGCGCCATTGTCGAGGATGAAGAGGAAGAAGAACCTGCAACCGGCGCAACATTTCTGGATGAGTTTCGCCGGGCCGGCGAAGAGCCTGACGTTGAGGAAGATGAGGAGTTGGTCATGCCCAGCACCATGGCCAAATCCAAGACCAAAGGTAAAGCTTCCAAACAGGCAGCTCAAAAGAAGGGGGGCGGTTTCAAACTCAATCCTCGCCTTATTATTTTAGCCGTATTTGTCTTGTTGATTATCTGCACCTTGGGGAGTGTGGCGGCTTATAATCTGATGAGCGGCGGCCTCACCGGCGGAGAAGCCGGTACCGAAGCGCCGGCCGGCGGCGGTGAAGTCCAGCCCCCGATTGAACAACCGGTTGCCACCGATACGCCCGCTGAGCCGCCCACCAATACCCCGGAGCCAACCAAACCCTCTCTCGAACTGCCGACTCCCAAACCGACAGACCTGCCCACTCCCACTGCGACTCCGGTGGTTTTGCCAACTGTTTCTTGATGGGTGTGTTGTTTTGCTTTCAACCGGCCGCTCATTAAGAGCAGGCCGGTTTTTTTTTACAGGTTACTTTTTTCATAACTTGCCTTCTTGAGGTATACTCGCGTTTTGTGTTCTTTTTAGAACAGCTTTGAGCAAAAAATGAAGATACGGTTACTTTTACTTTTTATTGTATTGACCCTGACCCTCGAAGTTCAATCGTCGGCAGGGGGCCTGTGGCAAGACAGCCCGCCCGATGTTTGCCAGCAGCCGGAAAATATTCTGCCCAACTGCCACTTTAACAACGGGACCAGCGGCTGGCAAACCTTTATCGAGGAGGGTTCAGCCGATTTTTCGGTGCTGCAAGGCGGCGGTGAGTGTCACGCGCCGCTCTGCCCGGCCGGCTACATTGTCACCCAGAACTATTTTGTCGGCGGAATTTTTCAGCAGGTGCCGGCCGTCAAAGGGAATACCTATTACGGCAACATCGTCTGGTTAGTTTTCGACTCCCTCTCCAACGATAATTCAATCAACAGCGTCGTCGGCGGTATCAGTCGAAAAGTTGGCATTGATCCCTTCGGCGGTACCGACCCTCGCTCACCCAACATTATCTGGGGGCCGGAAAACACCCGCAATGATTGCAAAATCTGCGCCAGCCAGGAAGTTACCGCTACGGCCCAGGCCGACACCATTACTCTATTCCTGCGCATTGACGACCGCTGGCGGCAGCGGGCGGCCGAAAAAGGTTACAATGTACCGCCCTCTAAAGACCAGTTTTGGCTTGACGACTTTGGCTTGAAACAGGTCGCCGGTAGCGCTGCCCCCCCGCCGACTGATACTCCAGCCCCACCGCCTACCGACACGCCCGTGCCTGAACCGCCGACAGCGACGCCGGTCCCGGCCACGGCAGAGATTCAAGCCGAAGCTCCGGCGATGCTGGCCGATGCCCCCACCGAAGAAATTGCCCAGGCCCAGGTGGCCACAGTGGAGCCTATCTCGCCGGTTGCCACGCCGACTCCCCCGCCGGTCAAGACCATCGCCCCACCGCCGACCCTGACTCCTTCGGCTACACCCTCACCGACGGCTACTTTTGAACCCCGGAAGCGAGTCATCCAGCCGACCCCTAACCGTACCCGTCGAGCCACGCCGGAAACTCTGGCTGCCGGGTTATCTTCGGCTAACCTGTTCGGTGTGGCCGGAACGACCCTTTGCATTGGCGGCCCTGCTTTGTTACTGCTTGGCGCAGTCCTGGCCGGTCTGGTCTGGCTTTACCGGCTCGGTTGGGGCAAAACGGCTGATGAAGAATCAGATAAAGAAGAGATTGTCATTGAAATAGAAGATGATAACAGGTAGCAGGGTAACAGAGTCGCAGGGTAACTACACCCCCTCATGTCATTTCGAGGCTGAAAGCCGAGAAATCTCTGAGGCCGTTGTCTGCAAACTACGGATTAGGACGCTCCGCGTCTCGCTCCTAACGTCGCTCGAAATGACATAGCGGAGTTGTTACGTCGCAGGGTACATTTTTGGCGCAACTTTCCCCCTGCTACCTTGTTACTTGCAACCTGCTACCTTGTAAAAGAAAGAAAAGAGCATGTCACAACATAACACCTCTTTAGAATCTTCTTCTACCATTTCGCTGCGCTGTTTGCGCTGTCAAAGGTCGTACCCCGCCGACGAAGTGCGCTACCTGTGTGATTGCGGCAGCCAGCTGGATGTCTGGCATGATTTGGAGGCGCTACGCCTTCTGGTGAGCCGCGGTCTGTTTGATGGCCGGCTCAGCGGCGCGCCGGGGCCGCGGGTAATCCCAACCACCAACTCCGGCGTCTGGCGCTACCGCGAAATCATTTTACCGGCCACGGTTGAGCACATTGTCTCCCGGCCCGAAGGCAACACTGCGCTGTACGAGCATCCTCGCCTGTCCAACTGGGTTGGCGCGGACGCGTTCTTTCTCAAGCACGAAGGCGAAAACCCGACCGGCTCTTTCAAAGACCGGGGTATGACCGTCGGCGTCACCCAGGCCAAACTTCTGGGGGCCAGGGCCGTCGCCTGCGCCTCGACCGGCAACACCTCGGCGTCGCTGGCTGCCTATGCCGCCCTGGCCAACATTCCGGCCCTGATTTTTATTCCCTCCGGCAAAATTGCCGCCGGCAAACTGGCCCAGGCCCTGGCCTATGGCGCATCTACCCTGCAAATCCAGGGCGACTTTGACGACGCCATGACTCTGGTCCAGGAAGTTTGCAACGAGATGGGCGTCTACCTGCTCAACTCGCTCAACCCGTTCCGCCTGGAAGGTCAAAAATCAATCCCTCTCGAAATTCTGCAAGGCTTCGGCTGGCAAGCGCCCGATTGGATTGTGCTGCCCGCCGGTAACCTGGGCAACACCGCCGCCTTTGGCAAGGCCCTCTACGAAGCCCAGCAGTTGGGCCTGGTGGACAAGATTCCGCGGATTGCGGCGGTGCAGGCGGCCGGTTCCAGCCCGTTTTATCAAAGTTACCAGCTCAATTTTGCCGAGCGCAAAACCATGAAAGCGGAAACCATCGCTACCGCCATTCGCATCGGCAACCCGGTTAGCTACGAGCGAGCCATCCGCACCCTGGAATGGACCAACGGCCTGGTCACCGCTGTCACCGACGAGGAAATTATGGACGCCAAAGCCATGGTGGACGGCGTCGGCATCGGCTGCGAGCCGGCCTCGGCGGCGGCGGTGGCCGGGGCGCGCCAACTGATTGCCGCCGGGGTGATTCAACCCCACGAAACCATCGTCGGTATCCTGACCGGCAACCTGATGAAAGACCCCGGCGCCACGGTGGATTATCACACCGGGGCCTGGCCTAACGCTCAATTCGCCAACGCGCCGGTTCAGGTGGCAGCAGACCTGGCCTCAGTGCGGAAGGTGATTGAACAACGTTTGTGAAAATGAGAGAGTCCAAAGCTTGCTTTGAAAAGGCCAAAGCAAGCTTTGGACTCCAATTTCTGTAAACGCCAACTCGTTTTGAATACACCCAAATAAGCAAATGGAACTTGCGCCCAATTGACGCGCATCCGTATTTCCGGTACATTTCCAGTAGAAACGGATGATAGGGTTAAGCAGAGGTAGTGCGTCTGCGGGCCGAATTAGAACGATTGAAGAAAGAGCAGTGAGAAGTGAACACCAGAACTGAGATTACAGTAGCCGGACAAACCCGGCTGGGCTTATCTCCCGCTGAGATTACCGCATTTTGCCGGCGGCATCACATTCGCAAGTTGTCCCTGTTCGGTTCTGCCTTACGAGACGATTTTGGCCCGGCGAGCGACCTTGATCTCCTGGTTGAATTTGAACCAGGCCAGACTGTCGGTTTCTTGAAATTAGCTGCGCTGGAAATTGAACTTTCAGAGATGGTGGGACGTAAAGTAGATTTACGCACCCCTGCCGAATTGAGCCGCTATTTTCGGCAAGAAGTGATGGCTGGGGCTGAAGTGCAGTATGAACAAAGATGATCTGATACGCCTCCACCATATGCTTGATGCGGCCAGAGAAGCCACGTCTTTTGCCCAAAATCGAAATCGTAGTGACCTGGACTCTGACCGTATGTTGGCTTTGTCCCTGCTCAAACTCATTGAAATCATCGGCGAAGCTGCGGCTACTGTTTCCAAAGAAAGTCGGTTGCAAGCGCCCCAAATTCCCTGGGCAAGTATTGTGGGGATGAGAAATCGCCTGGTTCACGCTTATTTTGATATTGACCTGGACCGAGTTTGGGATACTGTAACGGCTGATTTGCCGCCGTTGATTTCGGAACTTGAGCAGATTATTTCGTCAGGCAATTAAGAGATCATGGAAGAGCCAGCCCAACCTGACAAACAGTTGACCCCGCAAGGTGAGAGAATATTTCATTATGGTAAAGGATAGGCCCGAGATGAACAATACAACGGAAGACTCAGTTCTGCTTGAAGTTTCATCGCGCGGTTATCTAAAACTAACGGCAGACCAGTTGCAGCAGGCAGGCCTGGCCCCTGGAGACCGATTAGTCGTCTCTGCGCCTGCGCCGGGGCATCTTTACCTGCACAAACTTGATCCTTTGTATGCCGCGCCACTCTCCTCTAAAGCCTTGAGCCAACTTATGCGTGAAGCTTTTGAGCAGAGTGGTTACAAGACCCGTGAGCAAATTGTCAATTTGGTGCGGGAAGTTCGTCAAGAAATGGCTAAAGTTTTGTGACGAGATTTCTGTCATAACTTGACCACATCGTGTTAAACCATAAAACCCGATTTCACTTATAACCCTGGAGGAACATCATGAATAAAATACGCGTGGGCGTTCTCGGCGCAACGGGGGCCGTAGGACAGCGTTTTGCCCAATTGTTAGCCAATCATCCCTATTTTGAACTGACCGTTTTGGCCGCCTCGGACCGCTCGGCGGGCAAAAGTTACCGCGAGGCCGCCAACTGGATTCTGACCGAACCCATGCCGGCCCACCTGGCCGAAATGACAGTGCAGGAGATGTCTACCGATTTGCCCTGCGAGCTGGTGTTTTCGGCGCTGCCGACCAATTTTGCCAAAGAGTGGGAACATCAGTTTGCCGCCGCCGGTTATGGCGTTTTTAGCAACGCCGGCGTTCATCGTATGGACAGCGATGTGCCGCTGGTGCTGCCTGAAGTCAACCCGGATCACCTGGGTTTACTCAAACAACAGCGGGCCGAGCGCGGCTGGTCGCGCGGCTTTATTGTCACCAACTCCAACTGCACCGCCATGCCGATGGTCATGGCCCTGGCTCCGCTCATGCCGTTTGGCCCGCAGGCGGTTATTGCGACCTCGCTGCAAGCGTTGTCCGGGGCCGGTTATCCGGGCGTGCCCAGCCTCGACGCCATTGATAACGTCGTTCCCTTCATCGCCGAAAGCGAAGAGGTCAAGATGAACACCGAGTCAAACAAGATGCTGGGCCGCTTGAACGGCCAGGGGGTTGACCCGGCCGGCATCAAAATCAGCGCCCACTGCAATCGGGTGCCGGTGAGCGATGGTCACCTGGTGACAGTCTCCGTCAGCTTCAGAGACAAACCCTCGCTGGGCGATATTGTCGAAGCCTGGCAAACATGGCAGCCGTTGCCCCAACAACTGCATCTGCCTTCCGCCCCGCAGCCGCCGTTGGTGGTCCGCGCCGAGTCGAACCGCCCGCAGCCGCGCCTTGACCGGGACGCGGGGGGCGGCATGGCCACCACCATTGGCCGCCTGCGCCCGTGTGAGGTGCTCGATGTGCGCTTTGTCTGCCTGGCTCACAACACCATTCGCGGCGCAGCGGGTGGGTCGGTGTTGAACGCCGAATTAATGGCCGCCCAGGGCATGCTGGAGGCGTTCAAAGCCGAGGCCAGCCATGTACCGGCGTAAAAGCCTGGCCGACTTTTTAGGCGACCGGGTGGCCTATCGCAATCTGATTCCGGCCGATCCGGCCCTGCCTCGGCTGGAGAGCTTTTGGCAGGAGCTTGGGCTGGACTCGCCGCGCGCCCCGCGCAAAACCGCGCCCAACTATGCGCGGGTGGTTTACCGCTTTTTGCAGGCGGCTCAGGCTCAGCGCGGCCAGCCGCCGCTGGAACGCCTGCTTTTTGTGGGCGACACCCTGATGAACGACGGCACGGCGGCCAAAAATCTGGGGACCTGTCTGCCGGTGCGCTGCTTTATCGGCGCAGACAGGCTGGCCGCCGAGAAAAAAATCACCATCGAAGACGGCCTGATGAAAGCCAACCGCTGGCAGGCCCTGGCCGACTTTCTGGCCTGGGTGCAAGCCGAAGGTTTTACCCTGGATGGCCGTACCGCGCTGCTGCTGGATTTGGACAAAACCACGCACGGGGCCAGGGGGCGCAACGACCATGCCATTGACCAGGCCCGGATCAACGCCGTCCGCTGCACCGTCGAAGAAGTGCTTGGTGAGACTTTTGACGAGGCCGGCTTTCGCAGCGCCGTGTACGACCGGCTAAACAAACCCGATTATCACCCCTTTACCGCCGATAACCAGGACTACAAAGCCTTCATCAGCCTGATGGTCGCCGGGCAGGTCTATCCGCCGGAGAACTTTTGGGCCGATCTGGAGGCGGGCCGCTTGACCGGCTTCAAGCAGTTCATCACCCTCTGTGATGCTCGCCAGAGCCAGATGAGTAACGGGCTGCTGGCGGCTCACCGTGAAGTAGTGGGGAATATGGTCAAAGGCGACCCGACCCCATTCAAAAGCTTTCGCTTTCGCGAGTACCACGCTACCGTCAACCTGATTGATTACCTGCCGGATGACACCCCAGAGGCCGACCTGCTGGCCGATGAAATTGTCATGACCGGCGAAGTGGCCGACCTGGCCGAAACTCTCGCCGCTCAGGGCGTCCTTGTTTTTGGCCTCAGCGACAAGCCCGATGAAGCCACCCTGCCCCCCCCCGAATCAGCCGCCGGCGCTCTGCCGCTGCACCGGGTGGTGATGAAGGTAGTGGGCAACTTGAAATAAAGAAATGGCGAGGTGTTAACACCTCGCCATTTCTATTTACAAAAGGGTTTCTACTCAACTTGCTGTCATTTGACTGATACAGCGTTACTTTCAAAACGGCCAGTCGCGCAAAATTCGCTCGGTTTCCTCTGAATGGCCGCTCTCATCACGCACCATATCTTCCAACTGCACCATCAGGCCCTTGTCGCCAAACTCTTCCGCTTCCTTCGCTCGTTGGGTATAATCGCGGGTGGCCTGCCGTTCGGCGGCCAGGACGGCTTCTAGCATCTCGCGGTTAGTCTGCGCTGCCGGAACCGGGCGAGGCTGAGTGGTTGGCTCGCCGCCCAGGGCAACAATTTTGTTGGCCAGAAATTGAGCGTGCAGTTGTTCATCCGCCACCTCTGCCAGAAAAAACTGGGCCAGTTGGGGGCGATACGGCCCGGTCGCTTTCGCTGCGTAGGTGAGATATTGGATGATTGCGCCAAGTTCACCGGCCAGGTCATTATTTAGATGGTTAATAAGAGTTTGTTTGTCCATAATGCTCTCCTTATCTAAACTCAGTGGATCCAAATTTGAGGAGCCAGCACGCCCACGTGCGGCGGTGTTCGGCACGTGGGCGTGCCTCACTCCTCGAAAATTGGATCTACTGAAACTGGTTCAAATTTTGGGTTGGCTATCGTCACCCTCTGGCTAACTCCTCGTACACCTTCCAGCGGTTGACCACATCCTGGCGCATATTTTCCAACAGTTCATTGGCTCGCTGTGGGTCTGATTGGCGCAGGGCGCGGAAGCGGTTCTGCTTGTACATAAAATCGGCGATATCCTGATCCGGCGCTTTCGAGTCGAGGTGCAGCGCCGGTTTGCCGGCCTCGGCGTCCAGGGGGTTGTAGCGATAGAGCGGCCAGAATCCGCCATGCACCGCGTCTTTGTGCAGATCGTTGGCCGTGGTCATATTGATGCCGTGAGCGATGCAGTGGCTGTAGGCGATAATCAGCGACGGCCCATCGTAAGCTTCGGCCTCCTGGAAGGCTTTGACGGTTTGGGTCATATTCGCTCCCATGGCTACCTGGGCGACATAGACATTGCCGTACATCATCATCATCAGGCCCAAATCTTTTTTTGGCGCAGACTTGCCGGCCGCCGCAAATTTGGCGATGGCCCCGCGCGGGGTGGCTTTGGACATCTGGCCGCCGGTATTGGAGTAAACCCCTGTATCCAGCAGCAGCACATTGACGTTGCGCCCGGAGGCCAGCACGTGGTCCAGGCCGCCGTAGCCGATATCGTAGCCCCAGCCATCTCCTCCGATAATCCAGACCGATTTTTTAACCAGGTAATCGGCGATAGAGAGCAGTTGCTGGGCTACCTCGCTTTTCTCTTCGGCCAGAATTTCTTTGAGGTGGGCCACTCGCGCTCGCTGGGCTTCAATCTCCTCTTGCGTCTCCATTGATGAGGTATGAATAGCCTCAAGCAGCGGGGCGTGGCCGCCGGCTTGTTCAATCATCTTTGCCAGCAGTTCATGGGCAAATTCGGTCATCTTGTCGGTGGTCAGCCGCATCCCCAGGCCAAATTCGGCGGCGTCCTCAAACAAGGAGTTCGACCAGGCCGGGCCGCGGCCATCAGACCGGGTGGTGTAGGGGGTGGTGGGCAGATTACCGCCATAGATTGAGGAACAGCCGGTGGCATTGGCAATTATACTCCGGTCGCCAAAGAGTTGGGTGAGCAGCTTGATGTAGGGTGTTTCACCGCAGCCGGAGCAAGCCCCCGAAAATTCAAACATCGGCGGTAGTAGCTGCGACCCCTTGACCGTGAAGCGGTTAAACAAGCTGGGATTGGTATCAGGAATGGACAGAAAATAGTCAAAATTAGCCGCTTCTTGCTTGCGCAGAGCCTCATCCAGCGGAACCATATTGATGGCCTTGCGCTCGGTTTTAGCGCCTTTGGCGTCTTTCTCATAAGCCGGACAGATTTGGACACAGATACCACAGCCGGTGCAATCTTCCGGCGCTACCTGCACCGTATACATCATCTCCTTAAAATCTTTGCCGGTGGCCGCAATGGACTTGAAGGCTTTGGGCGAGTTACCGTTGGTATAGGGAGCGTCATAAACCTTGGTGCGGATGGTCGCGTGCGGGCAAACAAAGGCGCACTGGTTGCATTGGATACAGACATTCGGCTCCCACACCGGGATTTCGGTGGCGATGGTGCGCTTCTCATATTTGGTGGTGCCCACCGGGAAGGTGCCGTCAACCGGCATCAACGATACGGGCAGTTGGTCGCCGTGCCCGGCCATGATGGGAGCGGTTACATTCCGCACAAAATCGGGCATAGCCTCGCTAACCGTCTGGCGCATGTGGCGGGTACTGGTGGCTTTTTTAGGCACGTGGACCCGCTGCACCCGCTCTTTAGCCAGTTGAGCGGCGCGAATATTCATGTTGACCACCATCTGACCCTTGATGCCGTAAGTATCCTCAATGGCCAGATTGATCAACTCCATGGCTTTGTTTTCGGGCAGCACGCCTGAAATCAGGAAAAAGGCGCTCTGCATGATAATGTTGATCCGCCCGCCGAGACCAATAGATTTGGCCAGTTTAATGGCATCAATGACATAGAATTTGACCTTTTTCTCGATGAGCTGCTGCTGAACCTCGCGGGGCAGCATGTCCCACACTTCATCCGCGCCATAAGGACTGTTGAGCAGAAAAGTGCCGCCCTCCACCAAAGCATCGAGCATCTCGTAGCGGTCAATAAAACTAAAGTGGTGACAGGCCAAAAAGTTGGCTTTTTTGACCAGGTAGGCGCTGCGAATGGGGGTAGGGCCAAAGCGCAGGTGAGAGATGGTCATGGCTCCGGATTTTTTGGAGTCGTAGACAAAATAACCCTGGGCATAGTTATCGGTGGCCTTGCCGATAATTTTGATTGAGTTTTTGTTGGCCCCGACCGTGCCGTCGGCCCCCAGGCCGTAAAACATGGCCTGGTGGACTCCTTGAGGCAGGCTGGAAAAGTTATCATCCCAGGCCAGGCTGGTGTGGGTAATGTCATCATGAATGCCAATGGTGAAGTGGTTTTTGGGCGGGCTGGCCTTCATATTGTCGAGCACAGCCTTGGCCATGCCGGCGTTAAACTCCTTGGAGCCAAGGCCGTACCGTCCGCCCACAATCCGGGGCATGGCGGCCAGTTTTCCTTCGGCTACAGCTTCGCTGACCGCGGTCAACACATCCAGGTAGAGCGGTTCACCCAGCGAGCCGGGTTCTTTGGTGCGGTCCAGGACAGAGATAACTTTGAGGGTGGGCGGCAGGGTATTAATGAAGGCGTCAGCCGCAAAGGGATGGTACAGCCGCACTTTAATCAGACCCACTTTTTCACCCTGGGCTGCCAGATATTCAACTACTTCATGCATCGTCTCGGCGGCGGAACCCATCACCACCACTACCCGCTCGGCGTCGGGAGCGCCCACGTAATCAAACAGCCGGTATTGGCGGCCAACCAACTCGGCAAAACGGTCCATAGCCTGCTGCACCACAGCCGGAGTTTGTTGGTAATATACATTGACCGTCTCCCGTCCCTGGAAATAAACATCGGGGTTTTGGGCGGTGCCGCGCATCATCGGCCGGTCGGGGGAAAGGCCGCGCCGCCGGTGGGCCAGCACAAAGCGCTCGTCAATCATAGCCCGCATGTCGTCGCGGGTCAATTCTTCAACTTTTTGGATTTCGTGAGAGGTGCGGAAACCATCAAAGAAATGAATAAAAGGCACCCGCGATTCCAGGGTAGCGGCCTGGGCAATCAGGGCAAAATCCATCACTTCCTGCACGCTGCCGGAACACAACATGGCAAAGCCGGTGGCGCGGGCGGCGTTGATGTCGGAATGGTCGCCAAAAATTGAGAGAGCTTGAACCGCCAAAGAGCGAGCGGCCACATGAAAGACCGTCGCGGTCAACTCACCGGCAATTTTGTACATATTGGGGATCATCAGCAGCAGGCCCTGCGAGGCGGTAAAGGTCGTGGTCAGCGCGCCGGTGGTGAGGGCGCCATGCACAGCCCCGGCTGCGCCCCCTTCCGATTGCATTTCAATCACCGTCGGCGTGGTGCCCCAGATGTTCTTCTCGCCCGCAGCCGATTTTTCATCGGCCAGTTCCCCCATCGGCGACGAAGGCGTGATTGGATAAATAGCAATCACTTCGTTGACCGCGTGGGCGACATGCGCGGCCGCTGTATTCCCGTCAATTGTAACTTTACGCCGTATTGGTTTTGAATCACTCATAAAAATTCTCCTCGTAGTGCGTGAAACGTGAAACGTGATGACTTGAACGGAAGTTCTTCACGTTTCAGGCATCACGTTTCCTAATCCGTACTCTGAATTTTGCATTAAGGCCAGTATAGCACCCCCCATCCCCCCCCAAATAGTGCAATTCGTCTCAAATTTGGAGATAAATGTCACTTATCCAGAGAGAAAGATAAGGGTAAGATAAAACAAAAACTATAGGGCGTGTTGCGTGTTGCGTAAATTCGATAAACGCAACAGGCAGCACCCAACACGTTTTACGCATTATTCTCAGGAGGCGACGATGAGCTATTTAGGCACAACTTATATGGGCATTCCGCTTAAAAACCCGGTTGTGGTGGCAGCCAGCACCATCTCCCATCGGGTGGATCGGGTGCGGCTGGCCGAAGAGGTGGGGGCCGGAGCGCTGGTCATTAGCTCCTTGTTTGAGGAGCAGATTCAAATGGAACAGATGCACTTTATGGATCAACTGGCCGTAGGCAGCGACAGCTTTCCCGAAGCCCTATCTTATTTTCCGGGGATTAGCCACGGCGAGGCCAGCGAGCATCTGATGTGGATTGAAAAAACGCGCAAAGCGGTGCGCCTGCCCCTCTTTGCCAGCCTGAACGCGGTTTCACCGGGCGGCTGGGTGCATTATGCCCGGCAACTGGAAGCTACCGGCGTAGATGGACTGGAGTTGAATGTTTATGCCGTCGCCACCGACCCGGCCAAAACGGGGTTGGAGATTGAAAAAGAGCTGTACGAAATTGTCGAAGGGGTTAAGGCTGAAGTTAAAATTCCGGTTGCGGTCAAGCTGAGTCCCTTCTATACTTCCACCGTTAATGTGGCGGCTGAATTAGATAAACGCCGGGTGGATGCCCTGGTGTTGTTCAATCGTTTCCTCCAACCGACTATCGAAGTGGAAACCGAGTCGCTCCACAACGAGATGGTTTACAGTTCATCCCAAGAATTGAAGCTGCCGCTGCGCTGGATTGCCTTGCTTTACGGCCGGGTTCAGGCTGATTTAGCCATTACCACCGGCGTCCACAGCGGTCAGGATGCCATCCGGGCGTTGCTGGCCGGGGCCAAGGTCATCCAGGTAGCTTCGGTTATTCTTAAGCATGGTATCCCCTACATTTCCACCATTTTGCGCGATATCGAAGCCTGGATGGCCGAGAAAGGCTACGACACCCTGGAAGATTTTCGGGGCAAGGTCAGCCAGAAGAACTGCGACGACCCCTTCGCTTTCGAGCGGGCGCAGTACGTCCGGTTGTTATTAAGCCAGTAAGCAATCAATTTAACGGCAAGTAGCTAAATTATGTGGGATTTGTAGTGACGACTTTAGTCGTTTTTTAGCTCTGTTTAGCGACTGAAGTCGCCACTACAAACCTTCAATACTTTTCTGTTTGTACTTAGGGTCTCAGATAATCTATTCGGATAACCCCGGCCAGTAAGGGTTATCCGATTTTTCTTTTTTTTACAAAGGGGTAAATTTCTGATAAGATAAACACTCAAGTTGCTACCTTTCCACCGCTGCTCCCTCACCTTTCATAATTTGCAGACCGGTAAAACCATGCCCCCTGAAGCGCTTAGAACTCGTCCATGAATCAATACTTTTCAAATAACGTAGTTTAGCCCCTTGTGGGCGGGCACAAGGCCCTATGCTACGGCCTTATTTGAAATGTATTGGTCCCCATGAATACCTTTATTGCGCCAAGAGATTAGACGCTTCGCGTGGGAATTAGAGATTAAATAACCGCCAATCTCTAATCTCTAATCTCCCAATAGGAGTCTTATGATGGACCGACCTGACGCCGTAGAAATCTTAATGGTCGAGGATAACCCTTACGACATTGAGTTGACCCTCCGCGCCTTAAAAAGGCGAGGTCTGGCCAATCAGCTCGTTGTGGTCAAGGATGGCGTAGAAGCGCTGGACTTTTTGTTTGGCCGGGGAAATTATGCCGAACGGGATGTTAGCCTGACTCCAAAGGTAGTGCTGCTCGACTTGAAACTGCCCAAACTTAGCGGTCTCGAAGTGCTACAGGCTATCAAATCCGACCCCCGGACCCAGGCCATTCCGGTCGTGATGGTCACTTCTTCGGCGGATGACCCGAACATCCAGGCCGCCGCCGCTCTGGGGGCCAACAGTTATGTGGTCAAACCGGTGGAGTTTGGCGCGTTTCAAGCGGTTATGAGCGACCTCGGTTTCTATTGGCTGATGATCAATCAGCCCCCCAAATAAAATCCTCCGGTCACGTTCACACTTTTTTTCAAAACTGCTTCCCTCTGACATGTGGAAGCAGTTTTTATTTGGTATAATTAATTCATCATGGGTCAAACTCATAAAACTTCCATCAAACGCCTTCTCAACCAGGCCGAAACCCCATCCCTGGCCCAACCCGCCCCAAACGCGCCAGCCGTCAAAACACGGTCAGGGCCGGTGATGGTGCTGGGCTTACTGCTGTTGTTGCAGGCGGTCGGCCTGTTTGACCTGGGCCTGTTTTTTTTCACCCGCGGTCTGGGCCTGCGCCGCAGCCTGATTGTCGAGATGCTGATTACCGAACCCATTAACGCCCTGGCGATGGGTATCATTTTTATTCCGTTGGCCTTGCTGGCCTTGCTGGCTGCCCTGGGCTTTTTCCGCCTTTGGCGCGCCGCCTGGATAATGGCCATGCTCACCCAGGGCTTGAGCCTGTTGACGGCTCTGCTGCTCTACTTTAATCAGCGGCCCAGTTACGTTTATGTCATCATGCTTTACAGTATTTTCCTGGTTATCTATCTCCACACCGCCGAAGTCTCAACCACCTTTGAACCTGCCGCCACCCTGATTGAAGAGGAGGACGAAGCATGACCGGCTCGCCTCAGACCGACCGCGCCCTGCTGCAGCGCTTTGAGCCGGTGCTGCGCTATACCCGCGGCGAGCAGTTTTTCCCAATGGATGTGGCCGCCTATGTCCAAAATTGCAGCCTGTGGCTGCACCGGCCTGAAAAACAGCCGGTTTGTCTGGTGCCGCAAGGCCAGTTGACCCTGGAAAAATTGGCCGAACCGCGCACCGCGGACTTTGGCGCAGTCTATTACCTCAAGTTCATCGAGCCGCTCAACATTACCGAGTTGGCCGCCTATGCCTTGCAGCAGGGGTTTGCCCACAAAGACCCCCAGAATGTCTTTTACGCCGGGCCGGGCCGGCTGGCCCGCGTCGGTTATATGTCACGCTTTTTGGATGCCCTGTTCTCGCTGAGCCTCTTTGCCCGCGGCCGGGTTCCCGGCGACACCGCCGCCGCTGCGGCCATGGCCTACCGGCGGCTGCTGGCCGGGCAGGAACAGTACAGCTACGCCGGCCGGGTCATCCGCGAGAACGGCTGGATTACCCTGCAATACTGGTTTTTCTATCCCTTCAACAATTGGCGCTCCGGCTTCTCCGGGGCCAACGACCACGAAGCCGATTGGGAAATGGTTTGCCTCTACCTTTACGAAGCCAACGGTGACTTACAGCCGGAATGGGTGGCCTACGCCTCGCACGACTTCTTTGGCGACGATTTTCGCCGCCGCTGGGACGACCCCGAACTGGAAAAGGTGGGCGAACACCCCGTCGTGTATGTCGGCGCCGGGTCGCACTCCTGTCACTTTGCCCGCGGCGAATATCTGACCGAATTGGAACTGCCGCCGTTGGCTCCCCTGGTGCGGCTGGTGGACCGGCAAAAACGCTTCTGGCAAAAGCTGTTCCGGCTCGACGCCTCATCTGAGGAATCAGATTCCGCTTCGCCCCGGCCTGGTTTCAACATCTTCCGCATCCCCTTTGTGGATTACGCCCGCGGCGATGGCCTGGCGATTGGGCCGGGCCAGGAGAAAACCTGGGCCGAACCGCGCCTGCTGGAGCCAACCCCGCCCTGGGCTTTGCACTACCGCGGGCTGTGGGGCCTCTATGCCCGCGACCCCCTTTCGAGCGAAAACGCCCCGGCCGGGCCGGTCTACAATCGAGATGGCAGTATGCGCCGGGCCTGGTACGATCCGCTGGGTTGGGCCGGGTTAGACAAGCTGCCGCCGCCCAACCGCACCCTGAGCCACGTGTTGGAGCAGTGGGTTGAGGTTGAAGCCCGCCAAAGCGCCCTGGCCGAAACCATTGCCCAAAAAAGCCGTGATCTGGTCAAAATGGGGGTGGAAGCCAACGCCATGCGCGGGCAGGCTCACCTGCGCCAGTTGTACGCGGCCCAGCAGGAAAAAATGGAAGCTCTGTCTGAAGAACTCAATGGGATGCGGGCCGAACTGGCCGCCGACCAGGCGTTGCTGGAAGCGCTGGGCCTCTATGCTGCTCGGCTGCGAACCGGCCAGCGCAGCCCCGCCCGCGCCCATCTGCGCCATGCCCGCCATCCGGCCTCGGCCGCCCGGCTGCGCTTCAACCGCTTCGCCGAAGCCTGGGCCGCCGTCAGCATCGGCCTGATGTTGATCAGCTTTGTCATCCTGGTCTTTTTTGGGCAGCAGTATCTGATCTGGGGCATTGTAGCCCTGTTATCACTCATGATTTTTGTCGAGGCCGGCTTCCGGCGGCAGTTGGCCCGCCTGGTCACTTCGCTCACCATCGGCCTGGCCATCGTCTCCTCGCTGGTTATCGTCTACGATTTCTTCTGGCCCATCGTCATTGTAGCCCTGCTCCTGACCGGGGGATATATCATGTGGGAGAATGTGCGCGAGTTGTGGGGGTGATGATCCTGCTACGCTCTCCAGTGGACCCCACCCACTAAAAATTTATGGTATAATTAAACTTGAGAAAGGAGAAACAAGGACAATGAGTTACGCAGAGATTTCACAGAGACACGCAGAGAAGGGATAAAAATTCCTCTGTGGGACTTTGTGACTTCTCCGTGTCCCTCTGTGTAATAATTTCTTGCTCACTGTACAAGAATCTGACTCATAAGGTACTAGCCATTTTCTGGGACTACGCC